>JAANMX010001013.1_pt1 | contig 34046 bp, 30 predicted proteins | sample 7279681 | NCBI WGS metagenome assembly JAANMX01 (sample SAMN14094542, study PRJNA606508) | bioreactor metagenome | isolation source: A lab-scale SPAN reactor treating ammonium-rich wastewater day 351 | place: Ireland: Galway | collected 2018-01-01 | reverse complement strand
CTCTGCCGCAACCCGCATTCGATCCTCCGCTCCGCATGCATGAAGCATGATAGCGGAAGTCGTCAATTAAGTGCGCTCAAGAGCGCAGCACTACACTAGGACATAGTCGTCGACATAACGGTTGCCCCAGACGCCTTTGACCCCCATGGCGGTATCCACCTCGTTGAGAACGAGTTCGGCAAGAATGCGTGCGCCTTGTCCCCCGACTGGAAGACCGAACGAGCGCCCGGCAAAGAGCTTGCTGAGCAGTGCACTGACTTGCTTGGAGACGGCCGAAGCGTCGCCGCCGAGGCGGTTGATGAGGTTCTCGATGTAATGATGCGAGACGTGTTCATAGAAGCTCGAGATGTCAGTCTGCACGATGACCGCATGTTCTGGGGCCATCGACGCTTGTTGGACGGTCTCTTCCTTGAACGCACGCCAAGAGCGCGTGCTATCGAACAGGTCCTTATCACCGGCGGCCAAGAATCGGTATGAGTGCGCGCCAGCTGAGCGATGCGGCTCGAACACCTCTGCGATGGCGATGGCAAGACCGTTGAGGTAGATGTTCCAGAACAGGTGAATCTTGGTGATGACTCGAAACCCAGTTGGACCGGACGGTGCAAGAAGGCGCTCGCTGTATACGTGCAATTCAGCGATTCGCTCGTGGTTGTCCTTTTCCGCCTCGCTGTCACGGAGTTCGGAGTAGAAGCCATACGCAATCGACGCGAGAGCCTGACCCTCATCCCTACAGAATCGGATATCGACATCGAACGGGAGCGTGTCGTTATCGCCATGCTCCGCAATCTCGCGAGCTGCGCGCTCGAAGTGACGCAGTTCCGGTTTCAGCAACGAAGTCCTCCTCCAGACGCGATGTCTGCAGCCATCGACAAGGTCGCATCTTGTCGCATGCTGTCTATCATGCACCGGTGCCATAGCGAGAGCTGCCTCCCCGCCGTGGATATCCCATTCATACCTTCCTACATCATGCCTGCATATCTTTGTTGAGCAGGTATAGGTCTAGAAAGAGCATATTTGGAATCCCTATTCATGGCTAGGACCGTATCGACGTCAGCTTTCGCATGCTCAGCGGTCGCCGGTGGCATGCGGTCTCATCGTCCGCTCCGGCCGAGTAGGAGCCCCACATCATCGCGACGTCAGAGGTGAAGCCAAGAGCGAAAGTCCAACCGATGAAGCATGTCCCTCGCTGTCGTTGCGTGTGCCATCGGAGTTCGGAATCACGGCACGCGGTGTTACGAATATATTGCCACTCGCGTTCTATTGAAGGCCTAACAGGGGTCCTGTGTTACGATAATTTCGAGGATAATCCGGAAAAGTGGGGTCGCAGAAGCCGCATGAATGCTGGGTTGCCTGTTACGAATATATTGTGCAGAAACAACCAGCCAGTTGGCTGGCCAGGCTCAATGCGAAAGCGACCCGCGTGGTCGCTTTCGTTTTTTCCGACGCTGCCTTGCCGCGCGCCGTTCTCCACCGCCGACGTGCTGACGGGTCTCCCGCACCCGCCTGGTCCGCCCTCTCCGCAGACACGCCGCATGCTCGACATCCTCTACCGCGACGACTGGCTGGTCGCGATCCACAAGCCTTCCGGCCTGCTCGTGCACCGCAGTCCGATCGCCGCACACGAGGAGCGCTTCGCGGTGCAACTGCTGCGCGACCAGATCGGCCGCCGGGTGTATCCCGCCCACCGTCTCGACCGTGGCACCTCGGGCGTGCTGCTGTTCGCGCTCGATCGCGAGGTGGCGCGCACGCTTGCGCAGCATTTCGAGTCACAGGCGGTCGACAAGCGCTACCTCGCGATCGTGCGCGGCCATCCGCCCGAGCACGGTCTCATCGACCACGCGCTGGTGCGCCGGCTCGACCCGGTCGAGCTAAGTCGCGGCAAGGGCGCCGGTGCGCGCGACACGCTTCCCGAGGACCTCGACGAGGACGATCCCACGAACGCTGCAGGACCCGTGATGGCGCCAGTCGCACAGCCCGCGCTCACCCGCTTCCGCCGCCTCGCCACAGTCGAGCTGCCCCACGCGGTCGACCGCTACCCCACCAGTCGTTACGCACTGGTCGAGCTCTTCCCCGAAACCGGCCGCCGCCACCAGTTACGACGCCATCTCAAGCACATAGCCCACCCGATCATAGGCGACGCCACCTACGGCAAAGGCCGCCACAACCGCCTGTTCCAGGAATTGTTCGGCTGCCACCGCATGCTGCTGGCCTGCACCCGGCTGGCGCTCGCCCATCCGGTGACGAATACCGCGCTGGAGATCGTCGCGCCGCCCGCACAGGATTTCGCGACCGTGGCCTGCGCCCTCGGCTGGGGCGCGGTACTCGCAAGCGCAGCGGCACAGGCGGGCACTTTCGGGGCACAATCGCCCTTCCCCGTACTGCGCAGACTCGATGCTGCGAACGATCCGACACGACTCTCCAGGTAGAACGATGAACCCGCTGCTCCAGGTACGCCAGCACGGCCAGCAGATCTGGCTCGACAACCTCTCCCGCACCCTGCTCAACGACGGCCACCTCGCGCGCTTCATCGCCGACGACGGCGTCGCCGGCGTGACCACCAACCCGGCGATCTTCCACAAGGCGATCGCCGGCAAGCGCTACTACGAGGACGACCTCGCCGCGCTCAAGCAGCAGCCGCTTAGCCCCGAGGCGCGCTACGAGGCGCTGGTCATCCCCGACGTCCAGCGCGCCTGCGACCTGCTCGCCCCGCTGCACCGCGACAGCGGCGGCAATGCGGGCTACGTGAGCCTGGAGGTGTCGCCCGCGCTCGCCCACGATGCCGACGGCACGGTGGCCGCCGGCCTGCGCCTGAAGGCCGCGGTCGGCCGTCCCAACCTGCTGATCAAGGTGCCCGCGACCGTCGCCGGGCTCGACGCGATCGAGCACCTGATCGGCGCCGGTGTCAGCGTCAACGTGACCCTTATGTTCTCGCTCGCGCACTGCGAGGCGGTGGCCGAAGCCTACCTGCGCGGGCTGCAACGCCTGCAGGCCGCCGGTGGTGACGTGTCGACGGTGATGTCGGTGGCGAGCCTCTTCCTGTCGCGGGTGGACACGCTGGTCGACAAGCTGCTCGAGGAGCGCGGTGGCGAACTGCTCGCGCTGCGCGGGGCCACCGCGGTGGCGATGGCAAGGCTGGCCTACGAGGCCTACCAGGCGCGCTTCCATGGCGCCGGCTTCGAGGCGCTGGCCGCGGCGGGCGCACGCCCGCAATACATGCTGTGGGCGAGCACCGGCACCAAGAATCCGGCCTACAGCGACCTGCTCTATGTCGAGCCGCTGATCGGCGCCGAGACGGTGAACACGCTGCCGGACGCCACGCTGGACGCGCTGCGTGACCATGGCAAGGTCGCATCGACGCTGGAAGAGGACGTGGAGCAGGCGGCGCAGCACTTCGTCGCGCTGGCCGCGGCGGGCATCGACATGGTCGCGGTGGGCGAACGCCTGCAACAGGAAGGGCTCGCGCAGTTCGAGCAGGCCTTTGCAGGGCTGCTCGAACTCACCGCCTGAGAAGGGCGCCGCCTGAAGAGGCCGTCAGGCGGCGCGCAGCGCGTCGCCCGGATCGGTCCGCAGCGGTCAGTCCGCCGCCGCCAGCAGCGCCGCGCGCGACACGCCGCGCCGCTCGCCCGCGCCGTCGAGCAGCTCCTTCATGTCGAGGATCAGCACGATCTGGCCGTTGGACAACGTCGTGACGCCCGCCACGCCCTTGGGACGGAAGTCGTCGAGCGACTTGATCACCGCATCCTCGCGCCCGGCAAAGCTGTCGATGGCGAGGACGAAGGACCACTCCGCGGCCTGCATCAGCACCCCGTACTGCGGCACGCGCTCGCGCGGCCAGCCGAGCAGCGTGGACAGCGGCGCGATCGGCAGCACCTCGCCGCGCACCACCATCGTCGCCTTGCCGCCCACGTCCTGGATGCCGGCCGGGTCGATCGGCAGGATCTCGCGCACCATTGACAGCGGCACCGCGAAGGGCTGCTCGCCCAGGCGCACCAGCAGCACCGGCAGGATCGCCAGCGTCAGCGGCAGGTTGATGACCAGCGTGGTGCCCTTGCCGAGCTGCGAGCGGATCTCGATCGTGCCGTTGAGCTTCTGGATGTTGGTGCGCACCACGTCCATGCCGACGCCGCGCCCGGACACGTCCGACACCTTCTCCGCCATCGAGAAGCCGGGCAGGAAGATGAGGTTGTAGCTCTGGCGGTCGTCCATCGTGCTCGCCTCCTCATCGCTGATGAGGCCCTTGGCGAGCGCCTTGGCGCGCAGGCGTTCGGCATCCATGCCGCGACCGTCGTCGGCCACCAGGATGACGATGTGGTCGCCCTCCTGGCGCGCCTCGAGGCGCACCACCGACTTCGCCGGCTTGCCCGCGGCCGCGCGCCCTGCGGCATCCTCGATGCCGTGGTCCACCGCGTTGCGGATGAGGTGGATGATCGGATCGGACAAGTCCTCGATCATCGTCTTGTCGATCTCGGTGTCCTCGCCGACCAGCACCAGCTCGACGTCCTTGCCCAGGCTGCGCGCCAGATCGCGCGCGATGCGCGGGTATTTCTGGAACAGGCGCCCGATCGGCTGCATGCGGGTCTTCATCACCGCGTTCTGCAGGTCGGAGACGAGCAGGTCGAGCTGGCTGACGGCGATGTCGAGCGCGTGCAGGGTCTCGGTGTCGTTGCGCCCGCTCAGGATGTCGCTGCGCAAGGCATTGAGGCGGTTCTTGGTGAGGCCGATCTCGCCCGAGAGGTTGAGCACCTGGTCGAGACGCGCGGTGTCCACGCGGATCGAATTGTCGCGCTGGCGCTCGCTCTCGCGCCGGCCGGTCGGGGCGTTGCCGCCGGGCAGGTCGGTTTCGCGGCGGCCGAGCGCCGCACGCACGATCGGATCGCGGGTGACGGGCGGCTCGGCAGCCGCGGCGGGTGCGAGCTGCGCGCGCGGCGCGGGCGCCGGACGGGCCGGTCCGGCGGAAGCAGTCGCGGCAGCCGCCGGCGTGCCCGGCGGCTGCGCCTCGCCCACGACCGTGCCGCCGGTAACCGCGGCGTAGAGCGCGTCCCAGTCGGGCTCGCCCTGGCGCGGCACGCTCACCGCGGTTGTGGTCACAGACGACGCCGGGGCGTTCGCCGCAATCATGGCCGCAGCGGACGCAGCCGCTGCCGTGCGGTCGCCGCTGACCGCCGCACGCAGCTTGTCGAGCAGCGCCGCGGCTGCCGGCGCGGGCTGGGTGCCGCGCTCGAGCTCGGTGAACATGTCGCGCACCGCGCCGGTGGCGGCGAGGATCACGTCCATGCGCTCGGGCGTGACCCCGAGCTCACCGTTGCGCAGCTTGTCGAACAGGCTCTCGGTCAGGTGACACAGGGTGACCAGTTCCGCGGCATTGAGGAAGCCGGCGCCGCCCTTGATGGTGTGGAAGCCGCGAAAGATGTCGTTGAGCAGGCCGCGATCATCCGGCGAACGCTCGAGATCGACCAGCTTGTTGTCGACCCCGGACAGCAGGTCCCCCGCCTCGACGAGGAAGTCCTGCAGCAGGTCTTCCATGCCCGCAAAATCACTCATGACGCTGATTGCTCCACATTGTCGCGTACCGCACCCGGCAGCGGCCGGTCAGAAACCGAGGCTCTCGAGCAGGTCGTCGACCTGCGCCTGGTTGCTCAGCACATCGGTGCGGCCTGCGGGATTGATCACCGGCCCGTTGAGCAGGCCGGAATGGCGTTCGCTGCGGACCTGCGGCGGTGCGGCCTCGAGCAGCACCTGCAGCAGTTGGGTCTCGAGCATGTGCGCGAGATCGACGACGCGCTTGATCACCTGCCCGGTGAGGTCCTGGAAGTCCTGCGCCATCATGATCTCGTGCAACTGCGCGCTGGTGACGCGCGAGCCGTCGGCCACCGCGCCGAGAAAGCTGCGGGTGTCGGCGCTCAGCTCGCGGAAGGCCGCGGGCGACAGCTTGCCCGCATAGAGCTCGTCCCAGCGCGCCGACAGCGCATCGGCGCCGCTCGCAAGTTCGTCCTGGATCGGGCTTGCCACGTCGGTGGCATTGAGCACCCGGCTCGCGGCCTGCTCGGTGGTCTGGGCGATGTAGCCGAGGCGCTGGCGGGCGTCGGGGATGGCTGCGGCCGCCTCCTTGAGCGCCCCTTCCAGGCCGAGCTCGCGCAGGCTGTCGTGCACCTGGCGGGTGAGCTGCCCGAGGCGGTTGAACACCGCGTCCGGTTCCGACGCGACTTCGGCCGCGCCAGCGCGGGGCTCTTGCGCCCGAACGGCGGACGCTGCCGGCGCCGGCTGCGTGCCGCCCTGGCCGGACTGTTCGGCGACCGCGTCGAACAGCGCCTGCAGTTCGTCGGTATCGCCACTGTCGTCGATCGGCGAGACGCTTGCCGCCGCGCGCGAAGGATTCAGGCTGTCCGCAGCGCCCACCGGGTCGGCGGCAATGCTGTCGAACAGCGCCTGCAACTCGTCCGAGTCGCCGGCTTCATCGAATTTCGGCCTCTTGCTCATGTTCCTGCTCCGTGTTCCGGCGCCGCTCAGGACGGCGTGCGGCCCATCTTCTCGAAAATCTTTTCCAGCTTCTCGGCCAGCGTGGCCGCCGTGAACGGCTTGACCACGTAGCCGCTTGCGCCGGCCTGGGCGGCGGCGATGATGTTCTCCTTCTTCGCCTCGGCCGTGATCATCAGCACCGGCAGGTGCTTGAGCTGTGGGCTGCGGCGGATGGCCTGCAACAAGGCGAGCCCATCCATGTTGGGCATGTTCCAGTCGGTGACGACGAAGTCGAAGGGCGCGCTGTTGAGCTTCTGCAGCGCCACCGCGCCGTCCTCGGCCTCGTCGACGTTGCTGAAGCCGAGCTCCTTGAGCAGGTTGCGCACGATGCGGCGCATGGTCGAGAAGTCGTCGACGACGAGGAATCGGGTTTTGGGGTCGGCCATAATTTTTCTCCGTGTTTCGCTGCCTCGGGCGCTCAGGGTGCGCGACGACCACGCTGCAACATCGGGCGGATGGTGTCGGCCAGGACTTCGGCGTCGAATTTTGCCACGTAGGCATCCACGCCGACGCGCTTGCCCATCGCCCGGTTGGCCTCCGAGGACAGCGAGGAATGCATGACGACCGGGATCCCGGCGAAGCGCGGGTCGGCCTTGATGTTGCGGGTGAGCACGTAGCCGTCCATCTCGGGCATTTCGGCGTCGACCATGATCATGTCGATCTCATCGACAAGACGACGGCCGGCCTGCTCGGCGTGGCTGGCCAGGCTCTCGAGGCGGTTCCAGGCCTCGAGGCCATTCTGCGCATTCTTGTGGCGCACGCCGAGGCGATCGAGCACCTCGCTGATCTTGCGCCGCGCCACCGCCGAGTCATCGACGAAGAACACGTTCACCTCGTGGCCGTTGCCGATCGGCGCGATGTTGCCGACCACAGTGTCGCCGAAGGTGTTGGCGAGCACGGTCTCGACGTCGAGGATCGACACCAGGCGGCCGTCGGGCAGCTCGGTGATCGCGGTGATGAAGCCGTGCGTGCCGGACGCGAGGTTCTCCGGCGCGCGCACGCGCTCCCAATCCACGCGCACGATGCGGTCGACCGACGACACCAGGAAGCCGAGCGTGCGCTTGCTGTACTCGGTGACCATCATCGCGCCCCCGAGCGGCGCATCCGGCGGGGTGAGGCCGACGATGCGGCCGAGCGACAGCACCGGGATGACGTTGCCGCGCAGCGAGATCAGGCCCTCGACCCCGGCTGGCATGTTGGGCGTGCGGGTGATGAACGGCGTCTTCGACACCTCGCGCACCTTGAACACGTTGATGCCGAAGTGCTCGCCGGTGCCGAGCGAAAAGAGCAGGATCTCCATGCGGTTGGAACCTGCCAGCGTCGCCCGTCCGTCGACTGCATCGAACAGCGCGCTTTCCTCTTGGTGACTGTTTTGCATGATGTTTCCTCAGCGCCCGCCAGAGGCGGCGTCGGCGCTCAGCAGGCGCGCCAGGGTCTGCGACAGGCGCTGGGGCTCGAACTTGGGCACGTACTCGTCGACACCCACCGACATCCCGAGCTGCTGGTTCGACATGCCCGACAGCGACGAATGCATGATCACCGGCACCCCGGCGAAGCGGCGGTCGGCCTTGATCTGGCGGGTGAGCATGTAGCCGTCCATCTCCGGCATCTCGACGTCGGTCAGCACCAGGCTGACGAAGTCGCTGACCTTGCGTCCGCAGGCCTCGGCGTGGGCGGCGATGCGGCGCAGCTCGTCCCAGGCCTGGCGGCCATTGACGGCGCCGACGTGACGCACGTTCATCGCGTCCAGGGTCTGCTTGATCTGCTTGCGCGCCACCGAGGAGTCGTCGGCGAAATACACCACGTGCGCATCGCCCCCGGGCACCGGCTCGATGTCCCGGAACAGGAAATCGTCGTCGTAGCGCGAGGTCTCGGACAGCACGCGTTCGACGTCGAGCATCATCACCAGGCGGCCGTCCGCGAGTTCGGTGACCGCGGTGACCAGGCCACCGAGGCGGGCGGTGAGCATCTCCGGCGGCACGCGCATCTGCGACCAGTCCAGGCGCAGGATGGTGTCCACGCCCTCGACCAGGAAGCCCTGGGTGTGGCCGTTGTATTCGGTGACGATCATGATCTCGCGCTGCGCATCGGCGCCCACGCCGACGTAGGTGCCCAGATCCACCACCGGCACCAGCGCGCCGCGCAGGCTGACCATGCCCTGCACCGCGTCGGGCATGTCGGGCGCGGCGGTGATCGCCGGCGTGCGCATGACCTCGCGCACCTTGAAGACGTTGATCCCGTAGGTCTCGCTGCGACCTGTGCGTGCATCCACGCCCAGCGTGAACAACAGGATTTCGAGCTTGTTCGTGCCCGCGAGCCGGGTGCGGGCGTCGATGTTCTTGAGCAGTTCGGACATGTGTTTCCGCCTTGCGGTCGGTTGGGCGCGCGTCGGGCGCGCGGCACGTTCAGGTGGATATCGGCGGCACTCGCCCCGACTTGAGGAGCGAGACTCAACGCGGGGGCGGCGGCGCCCCCGGCGCGGGTGGCAGGCCCGTGCCTGGAGCGACGCCCATCTCGGCGCCGGCACCCTGCCCGTTGCCGCTCGCCGCCCCCGGGCTCCCGCCCGGCGCCCCCTGCCCGCGCATCGCGTCCTCGGCCGCCTTGTTGAGCACGATGATGCTGATGCGGCGGTTGGCGGGGTCCATCGGGTCGTCGGGGACGAGGTGAATCGTGTCCGCCAGGCCGACCACGCGCACCATCTTGCCGGCCTCGAGCCCGCCCGCGACCAGCTCGCGACGCGCGGCATTGGCACGGTTTGACGACAGCTCCCAGTTCGAGAAGCCGCGCTCGCCGCCGACGTACTGCGTGGAATCGGTGTGCCCCGACATGCTGATGCGGTTGTCGACGTCGTTGAGCGCGCGCGCGATGTCGCGCAGCAGTTCGCGCGTGTACGGCCGCAGCTCGGCGCTGGACGAGGTGAACATCGGCCGGTTCTGCGCATCGATGAGCTGGATGCGCAGGCCCTCGTTGATGATGTCGAGCAGGATCTGGTTCTTGAACTGGCGCAAGGTCGGATTGGCCTCGATGATCGCCTCCAGCTTGCCCTTGAGGTCGATCAGCCGGCTGCGTTCCCGGCGCTCGGCGGCCTCGGTGGCGGCCTGCTCCTCGGTCTTCGTGCGTGACGGCGCCGCATCGAGGTTGACCGCGCGCGTGCTCGGCGTGTCGCCGCGCCGCACCTGGCCGACCTTGCGCGACAGGTCCTCGCCACCGCCCTTGATGATGCTCGAGCTGTCGCCGGCGCCCTCGCCCCCCTGCATCGCCAGCTTGAGCGGGTTCTGGAAGTAGTCGGCGATGCCCTCGAGGTCGCCCTGCGCGGTCGAGCCGAGCAGCCACATCAGCAGGAAGAAGGCCATCATCGCGGTCACGAAGTCCGCGTAGGCGATCTTCCACGCGCCGCCGTGGTGGCCGCCGCCGCCCTTCTTGATGCGCTTGACGACGATCGGTTGCTGGGTGTCGTCGCTCATCGCGCGCTCCCCGGCAGTCCGGCTGCGCGCTCAGGCGCGCTGCGGCACGAAGTTTGGCAAGAGACGGACATGCGGCTCAGCCCTTGCGGCTCTTGATTTCCTGCTCGAGCTCGGAAAAGCCCGGGCGGTCGGTCGAGTACAGCACCTTGCGGCCGAACTCCACCGCGACCTGCGGCGCATAGCCGTTCATGCTCGCCAGCAGCACGACCTTGATGACCTGGTAGATCTTGCCGCTCTCCTCGACCTTCTGTTCGAGCTGGCTGGCGATCGGCGCGACGAAGCCGTAGGAAACCAGGATGCCGAGGAAGGTGCCGACCAGCGCGCCGCCGATCATCTTGCCGAGCACCGCCGGCGGCTGGCCCACCGACCCCATCACGTTCACCACGCCCATCACCGCCACCACGATGCCGAAGGCGGGCACCGCGTCCGCGACCTTGGAGACCACATGCGGCGCCTGGTGCGCCTCCTGGTGGTGGGTCTCGATCTCCATGTCCATCAGGTTCTCGATCTCGAAGGCGTTGAGGTTGCCGCCCACCATCATGCGCAGGTAGTCGGTCAGAAACTCGACCGCATGGTGGTCCGCGGCAACGCTCGGGTACTTGGAGAAGATCGGGCTGGAGTCGGGGTTCTCGATGTCGTTCTCGATCGACATCAGGCCTTCCTTGCGCACCTTGGCGAGGATCTCGAACAGCAGCGCGAGCAGATCGACGTAGAGCGCCTTGTTGTACTTCGAGCCCTTCACCGCGAGCGACAATGCGCCGAGCGTGCCCTTGAGCGCCTTGGGTCCGTTGCTGGCCACGAAGCCGCCGATCATCAGGCCGACGATCGCGAGGTACTCCATGGGCACCCACAGCGCCGCCAGGCTGCCGTGCACCGCATAGGTGCCGAGCGAGGCGAGAAGGATGATGACGTAGCCAATGATCAGGAACACCGCTCACTCCACAGGAATCGACCGCGGCGCCCGGGTGGACGGCTCGGCATCTGTCGGTTCTAACGACAAGGCGAAAGAGAACTTGAACGCGCGTCGTGCGCCGAATGTGCGAAATGCACGCACGCAGGACTCGCGCACCGGCCGCACAAAGAACAAGGGCCGCCTGTCACCAGTGCGGCCCATGTCGGCGATCGCGGCCCCGCGCCGCGACGAAGCACGCCCTCAGGCTGTTGCGGCCTGGCGCGTGCGCGACACTGCGCGCCGCGTGGTGGCCTTCTTGCGCGCCGAACCCGCGCGCGAGGGCATGTTGCACAGGCCGCACACGTAGCTGTGCACCGGGTCGTGGGCGTGGACGACGAACTGCCCGCCGCAGCAGGTGCAGGGCGCGAGCTGGAGCAGATCGGCATCGAAGAAGCGCACCAGGGTCCATGCCCGCGTGAGGCTCAGCACCGGCTCCATCGCCCCGCTCTCGATGTGGTCGAGGTAGAGGTGATAGGACTTCAGGATCGCGTCCAGCCCCTGCACGCCCGCGCGCTTGGCGAAGAAGCGATGGAAGCCCATGAACAGCGAGGAGTGCACATTGGGCTGCCAGGTCATGAACCAGTCGGTGGAGAACGGCAGCATGCCCTTCGGGGGCGACACGCCGCGCACCTCCTTGTAGATCTTGAGCAGCTTCTCGCGGCTCAGGCGCGTCTCGACCTCGAGCATCTGCATGCGCGCGCCCAGTTGCACCATTTCGACCGCCCGACGGACGTCGTCCGCTTCCTCGATCACAGTCTTGTTTTTCATCGTGGTTCCTCAGGCCGCCTCGCTGGCTGCCTTGCCCGCCGCAAGAATCGCAGCGTGCAGGCCGGCGCTGGCGGCATCGCGCCCCTCGCCCGCCATCAGCCGGGCCAGTTGCGCATCGTCGAAGCGGAAGCACGGCACCAGCATCTGGCTGCCCGCCATGCGCACCAGCTTTGCCGCGGACATGGATTCGATCACGTCGGCCAGTTCATCGCCGATGCCGAGACGGAACAGCGCCGTGGCCCGGTCGCCGCGCAGCATCTGCTGGGCGAGCATCAGGTAGGCGAGGTTCAGTTCGCGGATTTCGGCCTGGAAGTCGGGTCGATCCATGTTTTCCAATCCCGATCAGGGACAAACGGTCTTCAAGTTAAAGTAGTTTCTCAGCAGCATCAAGTTACAAAGTCACGCCCTGCCCGTTTCTGCATGTACAGACTGTGGCCGCACGGCAACACTGGACACCGCGCGGCGGGACGGCGCCCGACGCGCATCAAGTGCCGCCCACTTCGTCCTGCACCAGCACCACGCGATTGCGCCCACGCTGCTTGGCCAGGTAGAGCCCTTCGTCGGCGCCCTTGATGAGCGCCTCGACATCTTCCATCTCGGGGGTGCGCATGCACACCCCGACGCTGGCGGTGAGGAAAAGCCGCGGTCCGCCGGTCTCCACCGGCTGCGCCTGCACCGCCGCCAGCAGGCGCTCGGCCACGACGCGCGCGGCGGCCAGGTCGGTGTCCGGGCAGAGCACGAGGAATTCATCGCCGCCGGTCCGGCACACGAGATCCTGCGCACGTACGGCCAGGCGCAGGGCCTCGGCCGAGTGGCGCAGGGCGATGTCGCCGACGTCGTGGCCGTGGGTGTCGTTGATCGTCTTGAAGCCATCGAGGTCGACCATCATCATCGCGAACGGGCGGTGATGGCGCACCGACGCCGCCCACTCCATGTGCATCGCCTCCATCGCCTGGCGCCGGTTGGGCAGGCCGGTGAGCGCATCGGTGAGCGCGGCTTCGTGCAGGCGGCGATTGGCGATCGACAGCTCGGCGGCAAAGTTGCGCAATTCGTCGCGCTCGCGCTCGAGCTCGCCCTGCAGCGCGAGCGTGCGCAGGCAGGCGCGCAGGCGCAGCGTCAGGGCGGCGCGATGCACCGGCCGGACGATGAAGTCGTCGGCGCCGGCCTCGGCTGCGGCGAGCAGCAGGGCATCGCTTTCGCTCGGGACCAGGGTGATGACATAGATGCCGCGCCCGAGACGGATGTCGCGCAAGGCGCGGACCAGGTGTTCGCCGTCGGCCGCCCACTCCACCAGCAGCATCTGCGGCTGCACGTCGATGGCCAATTCGAGCGCGGCTTCAGCGCCCCCCGCGGCGGCCTCGAACACGGTGACGCCGTGGGCTTCCAGCGCCGCGCGCAGCACGCTGCGGTCGGGCGCCTGCCGCGTCACCAGCAAGGCCCGCACCGGCGCCGGTCCGCCTTCGGCGGCCGCCTCCGCGCTCACGACGCGTTCGGCAGAGCCCTCCTCGGCCGCCTTGGCCGACAGATCCACGAAGCTGGGTGCATTCTCGGTGCGGATCTGCAGCAACTTGCCCCACTCGCCCCAGTCGCGGCCGACGCGCTCGCACAGGGCCACGAACTCGCCACGGCTGAGGCCGAGCCGGCTCGACAGGCGCAGCATCGGCGGCATCAGCCGCGCATGCTCCGCTTCGGGCGCGAGGCACAATTGCGCGATGGCACGCGCCAGCACCAGGCACTGCACGAGCCCCGCGCCGCGCGAATCCTCGGCGTAGCCCGCGAGTTCGGGCTGCTCGTGGAAACGCACCGGATGCACCAGCGCATCGGGCACGCCCCAATCGGTGAGCATGGCGGCGCCAAGTTCGCGATGGTTCATCGCAAACGCCTGATCCTCGAGCACCACCTGGTGGTGCTGAGGATTGCGCTGGATGTCGGCGAGCAGGCGCGAAAAAGCGTCGGGATAGAGCGTGGCGAGCGCCAGTTCTCCGACGCGTGCGAGCAGCCCGAGGCTGAACGCCTCGTCCGCAGGCACCACGCGCACGCGCTGCGCCAGCGCCTGCATCGACAGCGCCATCAGCAGCGAGGACGACCAGAAGCGCTGGTAATCGAAGCCAGCGCACGCCCCCTTGCGATACGCCGACAGCAGCGAGAACCCGAGCGCGAGGGTGCGCACGGCCGGCAGGCCGAGCACCATCAGCGCCTCCTGCACCGAGACCACGGCGCGCCGGTTCTCGGCGACGAGACCGTTGGCGGCCTTGATCAGGCGCCCGACGAAGGCCGGATCGCCCTTGATCACGCGCCCGATCTCGGCCAGCGACACATCGTTCGACTGGGTGAGGCGGATGATCGCGATCGCCACCCCGCGCGGAGACGGCAGCTCGCCTGCTGTCTTCAACTGCGCGTAGCGCTTCATGTCGATCGGTCTCGGCATCCCTTCCCCACTCTTGTCTGGTGACCCGCACGTGCGCTGGCCTGGCGTCATTTCACGGCATACCACGCGGATTCTTTAGCGCCGCCCCGGGGGCAGGCAAGCGAAAGCGGGCTAGAATCGCCGAAAACCTCACGCCGGCCATCATGAAATACTGCTCGAGCTGCGGCGCCCCCGTCGCCTTCCGCATCCCGCCCGGTGACACCCTGCCACGCCATGTGTGCGAGCACTGCGGCACCATCCACTACCAGAACCCCAAGGTCGTCGTCGGCGCCCTGGCGGTGTGGGAAGACAAGGTGCTGCTCTGCCGGCGCGCCATCGAACCCCGCCACGGCATGTGGACGCTGCCCGCCGGCTTCATGGAAAACGCGGAAACCACCGCCCAGGCCGCCGCGCGCGAGACGCTCGAGGAAGCCTGCGCCCGCATCGAGGTCGGCGAGTTGTACACGCTGATCGACGTGCCCCACATCAGCCAGGTGCACATCATCTACCGCGCCCGCCTGCTCGACCTCGACTTCCGCGCGGGCGAGGAATCCCTCGACGTGGCATTGTTTACCGAGGAAGAGATCCCGTGGGAGCAGATCGCCTTCCGCTCGATCGCGATCAGCCTGCGCCACTTCTTCGCCGACCGCCGCAGCGGCCAATGGGGCGTGCACACGGCGAGCCTCGCGCCACCACCGCCCGACTGGCGGTAAACGCCTGCCGCGCGAGCGCACGCTGCCTTGTGTGCGGCGCACCAAATGCGCTGATAAACCTATCAGCACATCAGGGTTGAGCCCCCATTGACGGCGGGGGATAATCCCGCCCATTCCCTTCCGTGCGCGGATCATGACCAGCTACATCTTTGTCGTCATCGGCGCCGTTCTGGTGAACAACGTCGTCCTCGTCCGCATCCTCGGGCTGTGTCCGTTCATGGGGGTATCGAAGAAGCTCGAGACCGCCATCGGCATGGGTGCGGCAACGACGTTCGTGCTCACCGTCGGCTCCGGCACCAGTTACCTGATCGATCACTACCTGCTGCAGGCGCTCGATCTCGCCTATCTGCGCACGCTGTCGTTCATCGTCGTCATCGCGGCGATCGTGCAGCTCACCGAGCTCATCATCCAGAAGACCAGCCCGCTGCTGCACCAGGTGCTCGGCATCTACCTGCCGCTGATCACCACCAACTGTGCGGTGCTCGGCGTGCCGCTGCTCAACGTCGGCATGAAGCACAACCTGCTCGAGTCGCTGCTGTTCGGCTTCGGTTCCTCGCTCGGCTTCACGCTCGCGCTGGTGCTGTTCGCCGGCATCCGCGAGCGCCTCGACGGCGCCGACGTGCCGCTGCCCTTCAAGGGCACCGCGATCGCGATGATCACTGCCGGCTTCATGAGCCTCGCGTTCATGGGCTTCGCCGGTCTCGACCGCTTCCACTGAGGCCGCCGCCCGCATGCTCACCGCAATTCTCGTGATGACCGGCATCGCCATCGTGCTCGGCCTCACGCTCGGCTATGCCGCAATCCGTTTCAAGGTCGAAGGCGACCCGCTGGTCGAGAAGATCGACGCCATCCTGCCGCAGACGCAGTGCGGCCAGTGCGGCTTCCCCGGCTGCAAGCCCTACGCCGAAGCGATCGCCAACGGCGAGGCCGAGATCAACCAGTGCCCGCCGGGCGGCGAGGAGGGCATCCGCAAGCTCGCCGACCTGCTCGGGCGCGAGTTCAAGCCGCTGTCCGAAGAGCACGGTGTCGAGAAGCCCAAGTCGGTCGCCGTCATCGACGAGCAGACCTGCATCGGCTGCACGCTGTGCATCCAGGCCTGTCCGGTCGACGCCATCGTCGGCGCCGCCAAGCAGATGCACACCGTGGTGTCGCCGCTGTGCACCGGCTGCGAGCTGTGCGTGGCGCCGTGCCCGGTCGACTGCATCAGCATGGTCCCGGTGGCCGAGACCGTGCAGACCTGGAAATGGAAATACCCGGTGGTCGAAATCAGGAAGGCAGCATGATCGGGCGACTGTTCAAGTTCCACGGCGGCATCAAGCCCGACGCCCACAAGAACGAATCCGCCGGCCCCGCCATCCAGCACGCGCCGCTGCCAGCCCGGCTGGTCGTGCCGCTGCGCCAGAGTCCGCGCGCGGCGGCCACCTGCATGGTCGAGGTCGGGCAGAAGGTGCTCAAGGGCGAGCGCATCGGCGAACCCGAAGGCGTTCTCGGCACCGCGGTACATGCGCCCACCTCGGGCACGGTGATCGACATCGCGCGCCATCCGATGGCGCATCCCTCGGGCCTCGACACCGAGTGCGTGGTCATCGAGCCGGACGGCGAGGAGCGCTGGGTCGAGCACACGCCCTTCGATCACCACACCGCCAGCCGCGAAGAATCGCTCGCCTGGCTGCGCGACTGCGGCATCGTCGGCCTCGGCGGCGCCACCTTCCCCAGCCACGTCAAGCTCGGCAAGGGTGCCGGCATCGAGACGCTGATCCTCAACGGCGCCGAATGCGAGCCCTGGATCACCTGTGACGACCGCCTGATGCGCGAGCGCGCGGCCGACATCCTGGCCGGCGCGACCATCCTGCGCGAGCTCATCGGCGCGCGCGAACTGGTGATCGGCATCGAGGACAACAAGCCCGAGGCGATCGCGGCGATGACGGCCGCCGCGGCCGCCTCCGCGCACGGCGTCAAGGTGGTGGCGGTGCCGGCGCTGTACCCGGCCGGCGGCGAGAAGCAGCTCATCCGCGTGCTCACCGGCATCGAGATCGCCTACGGCAAGCTCGGCGCCGATTACGGCGTGCAGTGCTTCAACGTCGGCACCGCGCATGCGGTGTATCGCGCGTTCGCGCATGGCGAGCCGCTGATCAGCCGCATCGTCACCCTTACTGGCAACGTCGACAACGCCGGCAACTGGGAAGTGCTGATCGGTACCCCGGTGCAGGACCTGCTGCCGCTCGCCCGCCCGCGCGCCGACACCGACCGCACCCTGCTCGGCGGCCCGATGATGGGCTTCGCGCTGCCGCGGCTCGACGTCCCCATCGTCAAGGGCAGCAACTGCCTGATCGCCGCCTCGCCGAAGCTGTTCCCGCCCGCCCCGCCCGAGCAGCCCTGCATCCGCTGCACCGAATGTTCGAAGGCCTGCCCGGCAGACCTGCAGCCCTTCGAACTGTACTGGTTCAGCCGCTCGAAGAACTTCGGCAAGGCGCAGGAATACCACCTGTTCGACTGCATCGAGTGCGGGTGCTGCAGCTACGTGTGCCCGGCGCACATCCCGCTGGTCGACTACTTCCGCTTCTCCAAGAGCGAGATCTGGGCGCGCGAACGCGACAAGACCGCGGCCGACCAAGCCCGCGAGCGCTTCGAGTTCCGCAACTTCCGCCAGGAGCGCGAGAAGGCCGAGAAGGCCGCCAAGCTCGCTGCCAAGGCGGCCGAGACGCGCGCCAAGCTGGCTGAAGGCGCGACGGGCGATGGCGCCGCCGACGGGGCTGCGGCCGAAGACCCCAAGAAGGCCCTGATCGCCGCCGCGCTGGCGCGCGCCAAGGCCCAGAAGGCCGAGCTGCAGGCGCAGAACACCGACAACCCGAGCCCCTCATGATCCATTCACCCTACGTCCGCAAACCGGTCAGCGTGCAGCGCACCATGGGCCTGGTGCTGATCGCGCTGCTGCCGGGCATCGCCGCCTACGTGTGGCAGGCGGGCGCCGCCATCCTCGTCAATCTGCTGATCGCCACCGTGGTCGCGGCGCTTGCCGAAGCCCTGGTCATGCACCTGCGCCAGCGCTCCATCCGCGTCGCGGTGACCGACCTCTCCGCCGTGCTCACCGCGTGGCTGGTGGCGCTGAGCCTGCCGGCGATCGTGCCATGGTGGCTCACCACCTGCGCGGTGCTGGTCGCCATACTCGCCGTCAAGCACCTTTACGGCGGGCTCGGGCAGAACCCCTTCAACCCGGCGATGGTCGCCTACTGCACGATGATCGTCGCCTTCCCGGCGCTGATGTCGCAGTGGCCCACACTGGCCGCATCCGGCCTCGACGGCCAGCTCGCGCTGATCCTCGGCGGCGCCCGCGATCTCGACGCGATCACCGGCGCCACCGCGCTCGACAGCCTGCGCACCGGCCTGCGGGCGGCGGGCGCAAGCGTCGAATCCGTCGCCCAGGGTCCGGCCTTCGGCGTGTTCGGCAGCCGCGGCTGGGAATGGGTGGCGGCGGGCTATGCGCTCGGCGGCCTGTTCCTGCTCGCCAGGGGCATCATCACCTGGCACATGCCGGTGGCCTTCATCGCCGCACTCGGCGGCACTGCCGGCGTGTTCTGGCTGATCGACCCGACGCACTACGCTTCGCCCCTGTTCCACCTCGCCAGCGGCGGCGCCATGCTCGCCGCCTTCTTCATCGTCACCGATCCGGTCTCGGGCGCCACCACGCCGCGCGGCAAGCTGCTGTTCGCGGCCGGCATCGGCCTCATCGTGTGGCTGATCCGCAACTTCGGCGCCTACCCTGACGGCATCGCGTTCGCCGTGCTGCTGATGAACATCTGCGTGCCCCTGCTCGACATGAAGACCCAGCCGCGTGTCTTCGGCCACCGCGAAGCGGCAGGAGGCGACAAGTGAGCGCACGCTACTCCGCCACCCGCACCTCGCTGCGCACCGGCGCCATCATGGTGCTGTTCACGCTGGTGTTCACCGCGCTGATGGCGTCGACCTACGGCCTCACCCGCCCCGCCATCGAGGCCTCGAAGCAGGAGTCCCAACAGCGCCTGGTCAACGAGGTCCTGCCCCCTGCGAGCTACGACAACGACCTGCTCGGCGACATGGTCCGTGTCGACGCCCCGGCCGCGCTCGGCCTGGACGACGGCGCCCGCGTGTGGCGCGCGCGCAAGGGCGGCGAGCCGGTCGCGCTGGTCATCGAGGGCGCCGCCACCGACGGCTACGCCGGGCGCATCGAACTGGTGGTCGCGATCGGCAAGGACGGCCGCCTGTCCGGCGTACGTGTGACCGCGCACAAGGAGACCCCGGGCCTGGGCGACTACATCGACCCGAAGAAGGATCGTCGCAAGGACCAGCCCTGGATCGGCCAGTTCGCCGGCGCCACCTGGCAAGGCGTGAACACCGCCGAATGGACCGTGCGCAAGGACGGCGGCAGTTTCGACTACCGCGCCGGCGCCACCATCAGCGCCCGTGCGCTGACCCGCGCGGTGGGCCGCATCACCGCGTTCGCCGCCGGTCGCCTCGACGCACTGTTCGCTGCCCCTGCCGGCAGCCGGCTGGGAGAACAATCATGAGCCCGCAACAATTCCGCGAGATCGCCTGGAACGGCCTGTGGAAGCAGAACACCGGCCTCGCCCAGTTGCTCGGCCTGTGCCCGATCCTCGCCATCAGCACGAGCATGGTCAATGCCGTCAGCCTCGGCCTGGCCACCATCCTGGTGATGGCGATGTCCAACCTCGCGGTATCGTCGCTGCGCAACTTCATCCCCTACGAGATCCGCATCCCGGTCTTCATCCTGATCATCGCCGCGCTCACGACCGTGGTGGACCTGTCGTTCAACGCCTTCTTCCACGACCTCTACCTGGTGCTCGGCATCTTCATCCCGCTGATCGTCACCAACTGCATCGTGCTCGCCCGCGTCGAGGCCTTTGCCGCCAAGAATCATCCGGTGAGCTCCACCGTCGACGCGGTGATGATGGGCCTGGGCCTGGTGTGGGTGCTCGGCCTGCTGGGCGCGATGCGCGAGCTGATCGGCGCCGGCACGCTGTTCGCCGGGATCGAGATGATCATTCCGGGTACCTCGGCGATCAATGTGCTCGGCGCGGACTACCCCGGCTTCCTGGTCGCCATCCTGCCGCCCGGCGCGTTCTTCGCGCTCGGCATGCTGATCGCGGCCTTCAACGCCATCAATGTCCGCCTCGCTGCACGCGCGCGCCGGCAGCCACCGCAAGCGCCCAAGGCGCCCGAAGCGCAAGGCGACACCGAACCGGCGGCGGCGAGCTGAGCGCAACGATGGCATCGATGAAGCGCGAGGCGATCCGCGAATTCTTCCGCCGCCTGCACGACGCCAACCCGAACCCGCAGACCGAGCTCGAGTACGCCTCGCCCTACCAGCTGCTAGTCGCGGTGGTGCTGTCGGCGCAGGCCACCGACCGCAGCGTCAACATCGCCACCCGCAAGCTGTTCGCCGCCGCGCCCACGCCCGAGGCCATGATTTCGCTCGGTGAGGACGGCATCGCCGACCACATCAAGACCATCGGCCTGTTCCGCAACAAGGCCAGGAACACGCTCGCGCTGTCGCGCCTGCTGCTCGAACGCCACGGCGGCGAGGTGCCGGCGCAGCGCGCGGCGCTGGAGGCGCTCCCCGGCGTCGGTCGCAAGACCGCCAACGTGGTGCTCAACACCGTATTCCGCCAGCCGGTGATGGCGGTGGACACCCACATCTTCCGGCTCGCCAATCGCACCGGGCTGGCGCCCGGCAAGGACGTGGTCGAGGTCGAGAAGGCCTTGATGCGCCGCGTGCCCAAGGACTACCTGCTCGACGCCCACCACTGGCTGATCCTGCATGGCCGCTACATCTGCACCGCACGCAGCCCCAGGTGCGCCCAGTGCAGCGTGCGCGACCTGTGCCTGTTCCGCGACAAGACGGACTGAACCCGGCGCCGCCGCAGGGAACCCGCGGCGCGCGCCCAACCGAGAGGAACCCCGCATGTTCAACCCCAGCCGCGACCAGGTGCGCAGCTTTTTCATCGAGACCTGGCGCAAGCACCAGGCGAAGGAAGTGCTGACGCCGATGGAGACCGTCGCCGCCGACATCATCGCCCTTCACCCCGAGTACCACGCCGTAGTCGAGGACCCGGAGGCGATCGACCGCGACTTCCCGCCCGAGTCCGGCCAGATCAACCCCTTCCTGCACCTGTCGCTGCACCTGGCGATCGAGGAGCAGCTCTCGATCGACCAGCCGCCGGGCATCCGTGCCGCCTTCGAGGCCGCGTGCGCGCGCCGCGGCGACCGTCACGACGCGATGCACGATGCGCTCGAGTGTCTCGGCGAGATGCTGTTCAACGCCCAGCGCAACGGCACGCCGCCGGACGGCGCCGCCTATGTCGGCGCCCTGCGCAAGCGCGGCGGCCTGGCGGTATGACCGGCGCGCGGCTCGTGCGTCCGCTGGCGAGCCGCTAGAATGAACGTCTTCGGACAAATATGCCGGCGTTCGCGCGCCGTGCCTGTCATCCCGATTCCGCGTCCCTGACGCCCGCTTTCAACTGGAGGTCTCAATGCCCGGTCTGCTGCCCAATGTCGATCCCGATGGCCTGCTCGAATACTCGGTGGTCTACACCGACCGCTCCCTCAACCACATGTCGCAGGCCTTCCAGGGCGTGATGCGCGAGCTGTCCGCCACGCTCAAGAAGGTCTATCACGCCCACGCGGTCGCCATCGTCCCCGGCAGCGGCACCTTCGGCATGGAGGCGGTCGCGCGCCAGTTCGCCACCGGCCGGAAGACCCTGGTGATCCGCAACGGCTGGTTCAGCTACCGATGGACGCAGATCTTCGAGATGGGCAACATCCCCGCCGAATCCATCGTCCTCAAGGCGCGCCAGGTGCGTGACGAGGCGCAGGCGCCCTTCATCCCGGCGCCGCTCGACGAGGTCGTCGCCGCGATCCGCCAGCATCGCCCCGACGTGGTGTTCGCGCCGCACGTCGAGACCTCGGCCGGCATGATGCTGCCCGACGACTACCTGCGCGCGGTGGCCGACGCCACCCACGCGGTCGGCGGCCTGTTCGTGCTCGACTGCATCGCCTCGGGCACGATCTGGGTGGACATGGACGCCACCGGCGTCGACGTGCTGGTGAGCGCACCGCAGAAGGGCTGGAGCGCCTCGCCGTGCTGCGCGATGGTGATGATGAGCGCGGCCGCACGTGATCGCATCGAGGGCACCACCAGCACCAGCTTCTCCTGCGACCTCAAGAAGTGGCTGCAGATCATGCAAGCCTACGAAGGCGGTGGCCATGCCTACCACGCCACCATGCCCACCGACGGCCTGGTGACGCTGCGCAACGTGATGCGCGAGACCGAGGCCTATGGCTTCGAGAAAGTGAAGCAGGAACAGGTGGAACTCGGCGCTGGCGTGCGTGCGCTGCTCGAGGCGCGCGGCTTCCCGAGCGTCGCCGCGCCGGGCTTCCAGGCCCCGGGCGTGGTGGTGAGCTTCACCACCGACGACGGCATCAAGACCGGTGCCAAGTTCGCCGCCGCCGGCCTGCAGGTTGCCGCCGGCGTACCGCTCGCCTGCGACGAGCGCCCCGACTACAAGGCTTTCCGTGTCGGCTTGTTCGGGCTGGACAAGCTGCACAACGTCGCCCGCACCGTCGCCACGCTGGAAAAGGCGCTCGATCAGGTCGGCTGAGCCCCTGGGCCCTGCGGCCAATCACGACAGCCTTTCCGGCGACGCCGCACCCCTGCCACCCTCAACCCCGAGCTGGCAGCGCAGGGGGCGGCGAACTTGCCCCCGCCGTGCCGCCAGCTGCCCTGCTCAGGAAATGCCGTAGCGTCGAAGGCGCTTGGCAATGGCCGAGTGCGAGGTGTTGAGACGCTTCGCCAACCGGCGGCTCGAGGGAAATTCGCGGTACAGGCGTTGCAACAGGGCCTTTTCAAAGTCGGCGACGGCCTGTTCGAGGCTGGCCACATCGCCGGCTTCGCCGAGCAGGCCCGGTGTCGCCTCCTGGGCCAGTTCGAGGTCGCCGACATTGATGACGTTGCCTTCGGTCATCGTCACGGCCCGAAAGATCACGTTCTGCAATTGACGGATATTGCCGACCCAGGGGTTGGCCAGCATGGCCGCGCAGGCGGCCTGCGACAGCCGCATCGGCGCCCGGGAGGCCTGGGCGCACGCGCGGCCGAGGAAGAACTGGGCCAGCGGCAGGATGTCGCCGGGTCGCTCGCGCAGCGGCGGGACGTGCAGATTGAGCACATTCAGGCGGAACAGCAGGTCCTGGCGAAAATGGCCGCTGCTCACCATGTCTTCCAGGGCGCGATGGGTCGCGCTGATGATGCGCACGTTCATGCGCAACTCGCGCTCGCCACCGACGCGGCGGAAGCTGCCGTCGTTGAGAAAGCGCAGCAGCTTGGCCTGCAGATAGGGTGACATTTCGCCGATCTCGTCGAGGAACACGGTGCCGCCATCGGCCAGTTCGAGCAGGCCGGGTTTGCCACCGCGCAGCGCGCCGGTGAAGGCGCCGGCGGCGTAGCCGAAGAGTTCGCTTTCCGCCAGGCTTTCCGGCAGGGCCGCGCAGTTGAGGGCGAAGAAGGGCTGACTGCTGCGGCTGCTGCCGGCGTGGCAGGCGTGGGCGAGAAGCTCCTTGCCGGTACCGGTTTCGCCGGTGATCAGCAGCGGAGCGTCGACGATCGCCATGCGAGCCGCGCGCTGCTTGAGCTGCGCGATCTCCGGCGAACTGCCGAGAATGGCCTCGAAGCCGCCAGCGTCGTAGTTCTGCAGGGCGCTCATCCGTCCGCCCATGCGGCTCGGGGCATGCAGGGTCATCACCGCGCCGGCGACGCGCCCGCCCGCCTCGTGCAGCGGCATGGTCTCCAGCATGTAGGGCTCGCGGTTGATGACGATTTCACACACCGGCAGGTGATAGCCGCCATCCACCAGTTCGCTGAGCAGTTTCGGGTTGCCGATCAGATCCTGCATCGGGCTGCCGATCAGGCCGGCTTCATCGAGGCCGCTGGCGATGATCGCGGCATTGTTGGCGAGCACGACGCAGCCCGCTTCATCGACCGCGAAGATCGGATCGGCTTGCGAGGCAAGCAAGGCGTCGAGATAGAGACGTCGCTGCGCGCCCGGCAGCATGCCGACCGGCTCGACGGTGCGCACCCCGCTGACCTGCATCAACTGGGCGCGCAATGCGTCCAGCCCCGCCTGATCGAGGGCCGGTGCCTCGATGTAGATGTGCGGCGGATCGACTTCGACTGCAGTCACGTTGAGGCTGCGCCGGGCCAGTTCGGCAAGGACTTCCTGGGCGATGCCGACGCGGTCGGCAAAGAACACATCGATACGCATGACTGCTGTCCGTAACGCAATCATTACACCGTATCGGAAACGCTACGCTCTTTGCAAGCAAATGAAAAACAAGGGAAACCAGGAGATTTCGGGCGTTCCTCAGCTCTCCGCGTAACGAAATCGTTACGAATGGCGCCGCCTTGATCCCGAGAGCTCTTCTAACCCACTGTTTTCCTTGAAGTTCATCTGCTGGCACGGGAATCGCTATACGGTCTTCATCCAGGGCAACAATGCCTTTCATGAAGGAGCATTCCCATGCACGTGGTCGTTCTCGGCAGTGGCGTCATCGGCACCACCATCGCCTACTACCTGGCCAAGGCCGGCCACCAGGTCACCGTCCTTGACCGCCAGCCGGGGCCGGCCATGGAAACCAGCTTTGCCAATGCCGGCGAGGTCTCGCCCGGCTATTCGGCGCCGTGGGCCGGTCCCGGCGTGCCGCTCAAGGCAATCAAGTGGATGCTGATGCACCACAGCCCGCTGGTCATCAAGCCCATGCTCGATCCGGCGATGTGGCGCTGGGGGCTGGCCATGCTGCGCAACTGCACCGAATCCGCCTACCAGATCAACAAGAGCCGCATGGTACGGGTGGCCGAGTACAGCCGCGACTGCCTCAAGCAATTGCGCGCCGAGACCGGCATCGCCTACGACGAGCGCAGCCAGGGCACGCTGCAGCTGTTCCGTACCCAGAAGCAGCTCGACGGCATCGGCAAGGATGTCGCCATCCTCAAGGGCTTCGGCGTGCCCTTCCAGGTGCTCGATCGCGCGGGTTACCTCGAATACGAGCCGGCGCTGGCCCTGGTCAAGGACAAGTTCATCGGCGCCTTGCGCCTGCCCGGTGACGAGACCGGTGATTGCTTCAAGTTCACGCAGAACCTGGCGAAGATGGCCGAGGCACTTGGGGTCAGCTTCCGCTTCGGCACCACCATTGCCGGCATCGAGCACGATGGCCATCGGATCACCGGCGTCCGCACCGATGCCGGCACCCTGAGCGCCGATCACTACGTGCTGGCGCTGGGCAGTTATTCGACGAATCTGCTGAAGCCGCTCGGTATCGACATCCCGGTCTATCCGGTCAAGGGCTTCTCGATCACGGTACCGATCACCAACGCGGACATGGCGCCCGAGTCCACGATCATGGACGAGACGCACAAGGTCGCCGTCACCCGTCTCGGCGACCGCATCCGCGTCGGCGGCACGGCGCAGCTGTCCGGCTTCGACCTGAAGCTCGACGCCGGGCGGCGCAAGACGCTGGAATTCGTCGTCAGCGATCTCTTCCCGCAGGGCGGCGATGTCGCTCGCGCCGAGTTCTGGACCGGCCTGCGTCCGATGACGCCGGACGGTACGCCGATCATCGGCAAGACCCGCTACGCCAATCTGACGCTGAGCACCGGCCACGGCACGCTCGGCTGGACGATGGCCACCGGAACCGGGCGCATCGTCGCCGACCTGGTTTCCGGCAGGACCCCCGAGATCAGCGTGGACGACCTCGCTGTCGCCCGCTACGCCTGACCCCGACAACCGCAGTATCCAACCACAAGCAAGGAGGTCCTTTCATGCACGTCATCTCGACAAGCGAGGCGCCCGCCGCCATCGGTCCCTATGCCCAGGCCATCGTGGCTGACGGCTGGCTGTTCACATCCGGGCAGATTCCGCTCACCGCAGACGGCCAGTTGGCTGGCGGCGACATCGAAAGCCAGACCGAACAGGTCTTCGACAACCTGGTCGCCGTCCTTGCGGCGGCTGGCGCGTCGCTGGCGCAGGTGGTCAAGACCACCGTCTTCGTCCAGGACCTGAACGACTTCGCTCGCCTGAATGCGGTGTACGAGCGGCGATTCGGCAGCCACAAGCCGGCGCGCTCGACCGTGCAGGTGGCGCGCCTGCCGCGCGACGTCCTGGTCGAGATCGAAGTCGTCGCCCGTATTGCTGCCTGAAAACGACAAGAACCATACAAGGAGAGGATCTTGGAGACACTGACTCAATTCATCACGGCGATCAACGACATCGTCTGGGGACCGCCGATGCTGGTCGCCATTCTCGGCACCGGCCTGTTCCTGCAACTGCGCCTGAAATGCATGCCGCTGACCCGGATTCCCGCCGGCTTCGCAATGGTCTGGCGCGGCCGCAAGGCGGTGCCCGGTGCGCCGGGCGAGATCACCCCCTATGCCGCGTTGATGACGGCGCTGGCGGCGACGGTCGGCACCGGCAACATTGCCGGCGTGGCCACGGCCATCGCCATCGGCGGCCCGGGGGCGGTGTTCTGGATGTGGATGACGGCACTGGTCGGCATGGCCACCAAGTACGCCGAAGTGCTGCTGGCGGTGCATTACCGCGAGACCGATGACCGCGGCGAGCAGGTCGGTGGCCCGATGTACGCGATCAAGAACGGCCTTGGCAGGCACTGGCGCTGGCTCGGCGCCGCCTTCGCCATCTTCGGCGGTCTGGCCGGCTTCGGCATCGGCAACATGGTCCAGTCGAACAGCATTGCCGGAGCGCTCGATGGTGCATTCGGCATCGACCCGTGGATTTCCGGCATCGTCATGGCCGTATGCACCGGCTTCGTGCTGCTCGGCGGCGTCAAGCGCATCGGGGCGGTGGCCGAAAAGCTCGTTCCCTTCATGTGTGTCGGCTATGTCGTCGCCTCGCTGATCGTGCTTGGCATCTACGCCGACCAGATTCCCGGCGCCTTCGTCCTGATCATCGACAGTGCCTTCAATCCGGTCGCGGCCACCGGCGGTTTTGCTGGCGCAGCGTTGATGATGGCGATCCGCTACGGCGTTGCCCGCGGCATCTTCTCCAACGAAGCCGGCCTCGGCACCGCCGGCATCGCCCAGGCCGCCGGCCAGACCAAGAACGCGGTCGAGTCCGGACTGGTGGGCATGATGGGCACCTTCATCGACACCATCATCGTGTGCACGATGACCGCCCTCGTGCTCATCGTCACCGGTGTCTGGAATGGCGGCCTCAAGGGCGCGGCCCTGTCTGCCGCCGGCTTCGATGCGGCCTTCCCCGGCTTCGGCGGGCAGTTCCTGGCCATCGCCATCACCATCTTCGCCTTCACCACCATCCTCGGCTGGGCCTACTACGGCGAAAAATGCTGGGAATACCTGGTCGGCACCTCGGTGGAAGTTCCCTACCGTGTGCTGTGGACGCTCTTCGTGCTGGTGGGCGCGGTCACCCAGCTCGACTTCGTCTGGCTGGTGGCGGATACGCTGAACGCCTTCATGGCCCTGCCCAACCTGATCTCGCTGCTTCTGCTCTCGCCCGTCGTGGTCCGTCTGACCCAGGAGTACTGGGCGAAGTACGAACGCGACCGCAAGTCGGCCGCAACGCCTGCCGGGCAGCGGTCGTGACCCGAGACCTGCTCGCCGCCTTCGTTGCCCGCCTGAGCACCGCTCCGGATGCGCCGTGCGACAACCGGCGCAGCCGCGAGGCTAGCCGACGATGCGGCCCTTGATGTCCTGCACGGCGCCCATCCGGGCGCTGAGGGCGACCTGAGCCATCCCATGCGGTGTGCTTGCTCAAGCGCACCGCATGGGCCGAAGGCGCGCACGCAGTGACCGCCAGGATCGCCTTGCGGCGGGACGGGCACCCGCTCGTCAGCGCGCCACGGCACATTGCGTGCGCAAGCGCTCGACCGTGTCGGGCTCCCCACGTAGCCTGAAGACTGCCCCCTCATCCTCCGCCCGCTCCTCCAGCACCTCGCAACTGGCGTAGATCTCCTTGCGCAGTTGCTGCGCTGACCATGGCAGCAGCAGCTCCGCCTCGATCAGATCCTTCTGGAAGAAGGCGACGATCGTCTGCCGCAGCTTCGCCACCTCCTCCGGCCGGCGCGCGCTCATCACGATGCAGCCGGGATACTTCGCGCGCAGCGCGGCCTCGCATTCAGCCTGCGCGGCGGCGTCACCGACGTGGTCGATCTTGTTGAAGACGCGGATGCGCGGCACCTCGTCGGCGCTGATTTCCTGCAGAACGGTGTCGGTGACCTCGAGCTGGCGTTCGAAGCCGGGGTCGCTGGCGTCGATGACGTGCAGCAGCAGGCCGGCGTCCAGGGCTTCGTCCAGGGTGGACTTGAACGAGGCCACCAGCCCGTGCGGCAGGTTCTTGATGAAGCCGACGGTGTCGCTGACGAGCACGCGCGGCACGCTCTCGGGGTAGAGCGTGCGCACGGTGGTGTCGAGGGTGGCGAAGAGCTTGTTGGCGACCAGGACCTCGCTGCCCGTCAGCGCGCGCATCAGGGTGGATTTGCCGGCATTGGTGTAGCCCACCAGCGCCACGCTGGCCGGGGCCTGGCGCCCCTGGCGGCGCGCACGCTGGATCTTGCGTTCGGCCTCCATCGCGACGATCTCCAGTTGCAGCTCGGCGATGCGGTCGCGGATCTTGCGGCGATCGAGTTCTGTGTGCGACTCGCCGGCACCGCGACCGCCCACGCCGCTACGCTGCCGGCCCTGCGGCCCGGCGAGCTTGGCCGCTTCGCGCAGGCGCGGCGCCATGTAGCCGAGGCGGGCGATCTCCACCTGCGCCTTGGCCGCGCGCGAGCGCGCGTTGCGGTGGAAGATCTCGAGGATGACCATGGTCCGGTCCATCACCTCGCAGCCGGTCTCCAGTTCGAGATTGCGCGCCTGCGAGGGCGAGATCTCGTGGTCGACCAGCAGCGCCTCGATCGCGCCGGTGCGCGGCACGGTGTCGGTCGGCGCGGCCTCGAAGCCGGCCTGGGCGGCCACGAACTCACGCACCTCCTGGCGCTTGCCGACCCCCAGATAGCCGTGGGTGTCGAACCCTGCACGCTTCTGGGTAAAGGTGTGAACCACCCGGTAGCCGAGGGTCTTCGCCAGCTCGCGCAGCTCGGCGAGCGAGGCTTCGAACTCGGCATCGCTGACGTTGGGGCGTTGCACCGAGGCGACGATGGCCTTGCGGGGTTCGTCGGCGAGGTCGTTTTGCATTCAGGAGGCTTCTATCGAGGGTTGGGAGGCCGAATGGTAACCCGCCGCGCCACCGCCCTGCGACGACTGCCCCGCCACGATTGCCCCGCGCGCCCCGCCGCCGGTCAACGCCCGCCGCCCGCGTCGAGGTCGGTGATGATGGGGCAATCCGGGCGCGTGTCGCCGTGGCAGTGCTCTGCAAGCGCGCGCAGCGTGCCCGCCATGCCCTGCAGTTCCGCGATCTTGCGCTCGAGCGCGACCACATGCTCGAGCGCGATGCGCTTCACGTCCGCGCTCGCCCGCCCCTGGTCGCGCCACAGCGCGAGCAGCTCGCCGATGTCCGCCAACGAAAAGCCCAGGTCGCGTGCGCGGCGGATGAAGCGCAGCACATGCACGTCCTCGTCGGTGTAGAAGCGGTAGCCGGCCTCGGTGCGGCGCGCCGCCGCCAGCAGGTCGATCGACTCGTAGTAGCGGATCATCTTCGCCGACACGCCCGAGGCGGCGGCCGCCTTGCCGATGTTCATCATGATCGCCGCCTCCTTCAGGCCGCTACCGGCACGGCACCCGCGCCAAAGCGGCGCAGGCGCAGCGCATTGCCGAGCACGAACACGCTCGACATCGACATTGCCGCGGCGGCGAACACCGGCGACAGCAGCGCGCCGAAGGCCGGGTAGAACGCCCCCGCGGCGAGCGGGATCAGCGCGCTGTTGTAGGCGAAGGCCCAGAACAGGTTCTGGCGGATGTTGCGCATCGTCGCCCGCGACAGCGCGATCGCGCGCGGCACGCCCATCAGGTCGCCCGACATCAGCACCACGTCGGCGCTCTCGATCGCCACGTCGGTGCCGGTGCCGATGGCGATGCCCACATCGGCCTCGGCCAGCGCCGGCGCGTCGTTGATGCCGTCGCCGACGAAGGCGACGCGGCGCGTGCGGGCACCGACCGCGCCGGCCCCACCGTCCGACCCGGACGCTGCCGGGGCCGCGGCAGGCTCGACGCCCTCTCCCTTCGCCAACCGCTGCAGCGCGGCCACCTTGCCGTCCGGCAGCACCTCCGCGATCACCTCGTCGATGCCCGCCTGGCGGGCGATGGCATGTGCGGTGCGCGCGTTGTCACCGGTGATCATCGCCACCTTCAGGCCCATGGCGTGCAGCGCCTTCACTGCCGCCACCGAGGTCGGCTTGAGCGGGTCGGCGACCGCGATGATCGCCGCGAGGCGGCCGTCGATCGCGGCGTAGAGCGGCGACTTGCCCTCGTCCCCGAGGCGGGCGGCGGCGGCGGCGAATTCGCCCACATCCAGGCCGAGCCGCCGCATCAGGCGGTCGGCACCGACCTCCACGCGCCGGCCCGCCACCGTCGCGCTCACGCCATGGCCGGCGTCGGCCTCGAATCCCTCCGCCTCCTCCAGCACCAGCCCGTCGGCGCGCGCGGCGGCGACGATGGCCTCGGCGATCGGATGCTCGGAGCGGCGCTCGACCGCGGCCACCAGCGCCAGCACCTCGGCGCGCGCGAAGCCGTCGGCCACCTGCAGGTCGGTCAGTTGCGGCCGGCCGAGGGTGAGCGTGCCGGTCTTGTCCACCGCCACCACCTCGGCATCGCGCAGCAGTTGCAGCGCGTCGCCCTTGCGGAACAGCACGCCCATCTGCGCCGCGCGCCCGGTGGCCACCATGATCGAGGTCGGCGTCGCCAGCCCCATCGCGCACGGGCAGGCGACGATCAGCACCGCCACCGCATTGACCAGCGCAAAGCTCAGCGCCGGCACGTCCTCCGGCAGCCAGGTTGCGCCCAACACCAGCCAGGCGAGGAAGGTCAGCGCCGCCACCGCCATCACCACCGGCACGAACACCATGGTCACCTTGTCGACCAGGGCCTGGATCGGCAGCTTGGCGCCCTGTGCCGTTTCCACCATACGGATGATCTGCGCGAGCACCGTGTCGGCGCCCACGCGGGTGGCGCGGAAGGCGAAGGCGCCGCGGGTGTTGAGCGTGCCGCCGACCACGGTGGCGCCGACGCCCTTCGCCACCGGCACCGGCTCGCCGGTGATCATCGACTCATCGACGAACGAAGAACCTTCGACCACCTCGCCGTCCACCGCCACCTTCTCGCCCGGGCGCACCTCGAGCACGTCGCCCACCACCACCTCGCCGATCGGGATCTCGACCCCCTCCACCCCCTCGGCGCCACGGCGCACACGCGCGCTGCGCGGCTGGATGCGCATCAGGCGGCGGATCGCGTCGCTGGTGCGGCCGCGCGCACGCGCTTCGAGCAGGCGCCCGACCAGGATCAGGGTGATGATCACCGCCGCCGCCTCGAAGTAGACATTGACCGTGCCGGCAGGCAGCAGCCCGGGCGCGAACAAGGCCACCACCGAGTATCCCCACGCCGCCGCGGTGCCCATCGCCACCAGCGCGTTCATGTCCGGCGCGCCGCGCAGCAGCGCGGGCACACCCTTTTGGAAGAAGCGCAGCCCGGGGCCGAACATCACCGCGCTGGTGAGCACGAACTGCAGCAGCCAGCTCGTGCGGTGGCCGATGGTCGCCATCACCCAGTCATGCATGCCCGGGATCAGGTGCGAGCCCATCTCGAGCACGAACACCGGCAGCGTCAGCGCCACCGCGATCCACACCGCCCGCCGCAGCGCGGCCTCCTCGGCGGCGGCGTCCGCCTCGCGCGCACCCTCGCTCACCTCCGCGGTCGGCTTCGCGCCGAAGCCGGCCTTCTCCACCGCGGCCACCAGCGCCGCGGTGGGCACGCTGCCGGCGAGTTCAACATGGGCGCGGCGCGCGGCAAGGTTCACATTGGCCGTCACCACGCCCGGCACGCGCTGCAGCACCTTCTCCACGCGCCCCACGCAGGCGGCGCAGCTCATGCCCTCGATGTCGAGCTCGAGCGTGTCGCGCCGCACCTCATAGCCGGCCTTGGCGACCGCGTCGATCAGTGCCGTCAGCGGAACCGAAGTGGGCGCGGCGACGCTCGCGGTCTCGGTGGCGAGGTTGACGCTCGCCGCCTGCACGCCCTCGACCTTCATCAGGGCGCGCTCGACGTGGGCCACGCACGAGGCGCAGGTCATGCCGGCGATGTGCAGCGTGCGCAGGGCGGCCGTAGGCAGGCTTGCTGTGCTGGAGTTCATGATGTGTCCTCTTGGGGGAGTCTTGATGATTCACACCTTAGACCTTGCCAACATGGGAAGGTCAAGCGATCTGTCGACGCGTTATCGGGGGAGCGAAATCAAGTACTTAAATTGAAGCCCGTTGCCGTGGCCAGAAGGCGACGCCGCGACACGCTATTTCTTGATCGCCGGCGACTCCCCGGGGCGGGAGCGGGGAACACTGCGCGGTGCAACTGGCGACAGTAGGTGCGTGCGGTGTCAAGCGACACGAGGATTTAACCCCCGGACGACATCTGGAATTGACCCCTGGGGTTAATCAACTTTCCGACGCGATCGGGGTAGGGGCAGCGGGCGCAGGGAGCACCTCTGGGGTCTGACCGTGATTTGCCGGCACCTCGGTTCATCCCCGCGGGCGCGGGGAACACGCGGTGAGGCCAAAGGCGGAGGGGGTGACGGGCGGTTCATCCCCGCGGGCGCGGGGAACACGCGCTGCTGCGTCTGCAACTCGATACGTGGCGCGGTTCATCCCCGCGGGCGCGGGGAACACGCAAGCTGGGAGATCGTGATGTCGTCCTCTTTCGGTTCATCCCCGCGGGCGCGGGGAACACATCAAGCCGCCGCCCGCGCCCTACGGTGGGCACGGTTCATCCCCGCGGGCGCGGGGAACACGATCCGGATCGATATCGAATCGGCGCATGGCGCGGTTCATCCCCGCGGGCGCGGGGAACACATGCCGACGTATCGCGCGGGCGTCATCACCAGCGGTTCATCCCCGCGGGCGCGGGGAACACGCGCACGTCGGCGCGGCCGACATCCAGCGCGCCGGTTCATCCCCGCGGGCGCGGGGAACACTTCGACACCGAGGAAGAGGGCGACCGGTTCTGCGGTTCATCCCCGCGGGCGCGGGGAACACTCCGGCCAGTACGCGGAGGACGTGGTGTCCTACGGTTCATCCCCGCGGGCGCGGGGAACACTTTTTTGCCCTATGGATAGGATTGCCTATTGACGGTTCATCCCCGCGGGCGCGGGGAACACGACATCGGGATTGACGGCGGCGGGCTGGATGACGGTTCATCCCCGCGGGCGCGGGGAACACTACCGCACGCAGTCGGAAATGCTCGCGGAGTTCGGTTCATCCCCGCGGGCGCGGGGAACACCTGGATGGCGCGATTGCTGCGGTCGATGACAACGGTTCATCCCCGCGGGCGCGGGGAACACCAAGCTCTGCGAATTCGGCGCGGACATGCCTTCGGTTCATCCCCGCGGGCGCGGGGAACACGTAGTTGGTGATGTTGATACCCGCCTGAATGTCGGTTCATCCCCGCGGGCGCGGGGAACACTGGGGGGCGTTCCATCGTTGCACGGCTGATGTCGGTTCATCCCCGCGGGCGCGGGGAACACAGCTCGCCCATCTCTTGCAACAGGTGGCGCGTCGGTTCATCCCCGCGGGCGCGGGGAACACCACTTCCACCCCGAGCCAGCCGCGCAACAACACGGTTCATCCCCGCGGGCGCGGGGAACACGAAGGGGTGGCGCTTCATGCGTGCGCCCCGGGCGGTTCATCCCCGCGGGCGCGGGGAACACCTGCCGAGCCGCTGCGCGATCAGATCAGGGCGCGGTTCATCCCCGCGGGCGCGGGGAACACGTAGCGAGTAGCGGCGCTGTCTCGATCACCGCCGGTTCATCCCCGCGGGCGCGGGGAACACGACTGACTGCGGCGCTCCCCTCGTGACTGTCACGGTTCATCCCCGCGGGCGCGGGGAACACGGCGTAGTCGACGACAGCCTTTAGCCCATCATCGGTTCATCCCCGCGGGCGCGGGGAACACGACTGACTGCGGCGCTCCCCTCGTGACTGTCACGGTTCATCCCCGCGGGCGCGGGGAACACG
>JAANMX010001012.1_pt1 | contig 34078 bp, 29 predicted proteins | sample 7279681 | NCBI WGS metagenome assembly JAANMX01 (sample SAMN14094542, study PRJNA606508) | bioreactor metagenome | isolation source: A lab-scale SPAN reactor treating ammonium-rich wastewater day 351 | place: Ireland: Galway | collected 2018-01-01 | reverse complement strand
CGTGCGAGTGAGAGCGGTGCGGGCTGCGGTCGCGGGTGCGCTGGCGTGCGTGGCGTTCGGGTGCGCACAGAAGAACCTGCCGATCGGGCTGGGTCAGTCGTCTCGGACGGTACAGGCCGAGGAGTTCGCGGGCGGCGCCGCCGCGCCGGCAGCGACGGCGCCCGAGCCGGCGCACGAGGCCTCGCCCGAGTTCACGGTGGTGACGCGAGAGGTCGCCGAGGGGGGGGTCATCGGCATCGACGACCTGCCGGGGAGCGAGCCGGCGTCGGAGCGCGAGTACGACGAGGCGGCCGCGATGCTGCGCCGGACACCGGCGGGCGGCGCGCGGTATCTCGTCGACGCGAAGGTTGGCGACCTGAACGGCCGGCCCATCTATGCGCGGGCGTGGCTTGAGCAGATCGGCGATCGGCTGCGGGCGCGGTCGGCGGAGCTGCCGCGGGCGCAGTGGCGTGCCTTCGCGGAGAGCGAGATCGCCGAGCGTCTTCGCAGCGAGCTGAAGGACCAGTTGCTGCTGGCCGAGGCGCGGGCGTCGCTCACGCCGCAGGAGAAGCAGGGGCTGCGGGCGTTCCTGGAGAAGTTCGAGTCTGACGTCGTGAGCGGGGCGGCGGGCAGCCGCACGCTGGCGGAGCGTCAACTGGCCGAGGAGCGCGGCATCACGCTGGAGGAGGCGAGGCGGGAGCGTGAGCAACTGGTGCTGATCCAGGAGCAGTTCCGGCGCGAGATCGCGTCGCGCGTGCAGGTGCCGTGGCGGGACATCCGGCTGGTTTACGAGCGCAACGAGGGCGTGTTCAACCCGCCCCCGCGGGCGGTGTTCAGGCAGATCCGCGTGCGCACAACGGACGCCGATGCCGTCGGGCGTGTGACCGGGGCGCTCGACGAGGGCACGCCCTTCGAAGAGGTGGCGGACCTGGAGATCAACGAGCGCCGTGACCCGGTCGAGCGTGAACTGTCGGGGCCGTTCGAGGCGGAAACGTTCTTCGGGCTGGATGCGCTGAACGAGGCCGCGCGCGGGCTGGTGCCGGGGGCGTGGGCGGGCCCGATCCAGGCCGGGGCGTTCACGTACTGGGTGTACTTGAAGGACGTGCGCAGCCAGGCGACGAGCCTGTACGACGCGCAGCTCATCATCCAGGAGGAGCTGTATTCGCGACGGCTGCGAGAGGAAGAGACGAAGTATCTCTACAAGTTGATCCGCCGATCCGGCATGGACGACTTCGCCAACGTCGTCAAGCGGTTGGCCGACGTCGCGGAAGTCTGGTACTACCAGCCCGGCGGGGCGAACTGAGGGCAAGGGGATGCTGCGGCGGCTGCTCGCCCGCTGGCGCGACGTCAAACCGCCCGGTCGGGCGGCGCTCGGCCGGCTCGGCGAGCGCGCGGCAGCGAGGCGTCTGCGCCGGGCGGGGTATCGCGTGCTCGGGCGCAACGTGCGCATCGCCGGCGGCGAGGCGGACATCGTGTGTCTCGCGCCGGATCGCACAACGGTCGTGATCGTCGAGGTCAAGACCAGGTTGCGGCGCGGGCGCGGCGGGCTGTCGGACACCGTCCCCGCGGAGGCCGCGGTGAACGCCGACAAGCGGCGCAGGCTCGGCGCGATCGCGCGGGGGCTGGCCCGGGCGAACGGCTGGTCGGATCGGCCGGTGCGAGTCGACGTGGTCGCCATCGACTGGCCGTGGAATGAAGGGGAAGGTCTCGGCGCACCGAGGATGAAGCACTACGTGGGAGTTTGATCGGGGGTGCGAGAGCGTGATTGGCCGGGAGTGGCGTCAGGCGGTCTGGGGATCGGCGGCGAGCCGCGCCGCGCCGCGTGCGGCGTGATGGAGGTCGTCGCCGGCCGAGAGACGCCAGGGAGCGCGTGCGAGCGTGGTCAGGCCGGTGTCGATGCGCTGGCGCAGAGCGGCGAACACCGGGCGAAGCGCGATGCCGACACCGCCGAGGAGGCACACCTCGTCGGGTCGGTAGATGGCGTGCGCGATGCGGATGGCACGGGCGAGCGCGCGAACGGCGGGGTCGTTCTCCGTGAGCGACGCGGCGATCTTCTCCGGCTGCTGGCCGAGGCGGCGTGCGAGCGCGGGCAGGCCGACGTAGGCCTCGAGTGTGCCGAGTGCGCCGTCGGGGCCTTGCGGCGGGGCGTCGTCGAGCGTGACGTCGATCTGCCCGAGGTGGCCGGGGCCTTCGCCCGTCAAGCGGAGAGGCCGTCCGTCGTCGAGCACGCACGCGCCGACGCCTGTGCCGAGCGAGATCGCCAGCAAGCGACCGGCGATGCCACGCGACCGCTGCACGTCGATGGCGGCGGCGTGCGCGTCGGTGGTGACGGTCAGTCGCAGCGAATCCGGCACGACACCAAGCGAGCGCGCCGCCAGATTCCGCAGGTCCGCGCCGACCAAGCCAGGCAGGTTCAGCGCGGCCCGGACCACGGTCGAGCCGGGATCGCGCACGCCGGGCACGCACATCCCCACAGCCTCGGGAGACTCGTCCGGCGGCAGCCCGAGCGCATCGACAGCCTCGCGAAGCGCAGCGGCGATCCGCTCGGCGTCGGGGCGTTCGTAGGCCGCGCTGCGAGCGAGCGCGATCGTCGATCCGTCCCGCCGCAGCGCGGCCTTGACGCTGGAGCCGCCGACGTCCAGGCCGAGCGTGATCATCGCTCGCTCTCGACGATGGCGCCGCGCTGCCGCAGGTAGGCGATCAGGTCGTCGCGCAGGGCCTTGCGCTTCGCTATCGACGCGGCGTCCTTCGGTTCCTCGGGGTTCGCGCTCTCGAAGAAGGCGTGGTACGCGAAGAGGCAGTATCCGCGATCCAGCCCCGCGAGTTCGATCTGCCGTGGCGTCTGTCCCGGGCCGTGCCGGAACGAGCCGACGCCCGGCGAGATCGGCCGCCCCGGCGCGGCGTCGCGCCACGCGCGCAGGTCGTCCGCGAACTGGCGGTCGTCCGTCGTGTAGACCATCGGGATCGCCCTCGCGAGCGTCCGCTCGCGCAGCCAGGCGTCCGACTGCTGCAACTGCTGCTCGCGCGCCAGGTCGGGGCGTCGCCAGACGGCAGCGGTGAGCGCGACACCCGGGCGTGCCAGCGCGGCCTCGGCGGCGATCCGGCGCACCAAGTCCGTGATGCGCGACGCGATCCACTCGCGGTATGCGGCGCGGTCGCCGGTGGATTCCACGCCGCGCCGCCCCGTCGCGGCCCTGAACATCTCGATCGAGCGTGGATCGCCGGGGTAGAGCGTCCTGCCGTCCATCGCGTCGGCGACGAAGCGGACGTAGTCGAGGTGCAGGCCGTCCACCGCGTAGCGGCGCACGATGTCCCTCGACACCTCGACGATGTGGTCGTGCACCTCGGGCAGCACCGGGTTGAGGATGACGTAATGGTCATTCAACGGTTGCGCCTTGCCCTCGGCGTCGTGCAGCCTCCACTGCGGGCGCGCGTGATAGAGATGGCGCGGGTTTGCTGGGGGCGTCGTGCCCTTCCACACGGGGAAGACGTTGATCCAGGCGTGGATGCGCATGCCGCGCCGGTGTGCCTCCCGCACCGCCTCCGCCAGCGGATCGAACCCGGGCGAGGTCGAGCCGACGGGCCGGTCGGCGAGAAGTTCGCCCCCCCACACTTCGAGCCTGCTCTCGTAGAAGGCGTCCCCCTGGCCCCGCACCTGGAAGAAGACGTCGGTGGTGGCGATCGCGGCTGCATTCGTCATGATCTGCCGGACGTCCTCGCGCGTCCGGTAGTCCCACCGTGTCACCCAGAGCCCCCGGAACTCGCTTGTTGGCGCGGGCTGTCGGGGCGCGACGGCCGCGCACCCGGGCACAAAGACGAGCAGCACGAGCACGCTTATGACAAAATGGAGAATCTTCATTGCGGGCAGTGTAACCGACCTCCGCCGGACAAGGCCCGAGAGTGCGCAAGCGGCCGCTTACATGCGGAATATCCGGCAGTTTCCGGCACGCGCCGCGCGCCGCATCCGCTATCTTCAAGCCCCGGTTGCGTATCACGGTGGAACGCGTGGCACCCGGGGCGGCAACCTGGCACGCGCAAAGGGGTGGCGCCATGAGCGCGGCGATCGGTTTCAACAGCATCGGTGATTCCGGATCGGGGTCAAGCCTTTTCGATCGTGTGATGCGCAAGACTGCTCGCCGGGCGAAGGCCGAGCCGTTCCGGTGTGCGTCGTCGCGGTGCGCGGTCGTTGTCGGACCGAGCGACCTGACCAGGAACGATGCGCTCCAAGGCGTGTACGCGCGGTGCCGACGCGCGATCGACCTCGGCGCGGACGGGCTGCTGATCGACCTGAGCGGGGCGACGCACGCGGACACCAAGGCGGTGGCGATGGTGTCGGCGGTGGCGCAGCGGGCACGTCGCGCGGGCATCCCCGTTGAGGTTCGGTGCGGCAAGGTCGTCCGCGACTGGATGCGAGTCTGTCGCGTGGAGCGGTACTTCACCCTTCGCGATTGCTGAGCGATGCGTCTTTGTTTGCCTTGGGACGTTCCATCACACGGATGGTCATCGGCCTGCCCAGCGCGCGGGCGACGAGTTCGCCCCGAGTGTGCGCCTTCAGTTTTCGGTGCAGGCTCTTGACGTGATCGTGGACGGTGTGCGGGCTGCGCGAGAGCGCCTCGGCGATCTCACGCACGCTCAGGCCGTGGGTCAGCGCCTCGAGGACTTCCTGCTCCCTGGTGGTCAGCCATGCGCCCTCGGGGGTCAGCGCAATTCGGGCGCGTTCGGCGAGCAGGGGGAGCGCGGCCCGCAGAAGCGCGGCGGACTCCGGCCGCGGCGGCGTGCCTCCATGCCGGGCGATCAGCGCATACAGCGACGCGAGCGGGGCGCCGTTGCCGCGCGGGGCGAGCACCGGAGCGAGGCCCACGACGGGCTCACCGACCTCGACGCCGTGCCAGACCGCGCCGATCGGTCCGCTGCGCCACGCCTCGCCGCCGGCCAGTTCACCCGCAGCGCCGCAGACGGTACGGCCGTCCCACGCGGGCCTGGTGTCGATCCCCACGCCCGCGAGCGAGAGCAGGTTCGAGCGCAAAACGGCGAGGGCGCTTCGTTCGGTTTCTTCCGACACTGCCGCGCCCGCTGCCTGGTGGGCAACGATGCGCCCCACCGGGTCGATGTTGACGATCCCGCAGGCAGCGCAGTCGCCGAGCGAGATCAGCACCCCCGCGGCCCGCTCGCACCAGTCCGGCGTGGCGACGGCGGGCAGTCGCTCGATCTCCTGCGCGATCCGCGCGATGGCGGTCAGCATCGGCGTGGCTGATGGTGCGGTCGGATGCATCGTTGGCCTCCCGGAAACAGGGGGTCGATGTCAGCCACCCGGTACCCTCGGAGTGTATCGGCTAACTCCATATCGAATGAACGCTGATACCGTGCATGATCGAGCAGGGTTCGATTCGGTCCTGAATGTCCGAAACTCGCGTGCCGCCGCGTGTTTCACCTGCGTTCCCCACAGTTCTGTGGGAAACTCCTCGCGATATCCGCGGTCGCTCGCACGAATGTGCGCCGGTTGCCCGCGCAGGATTCCGGCGCGGAATCTCGCGCATATCCTTCCCGTCCGTCGTCGCGGGACACCCCCGGCGGTGCGGAAGGCCACCCGATCAGGGGATCACGCGGCATGAGCCGGACCGACAGGCCGACACAACAGGGCACGCTCGGCGCGGACGCGCGGATACTCATCGTGGGCGCGGGGCCGACCGGGCTGGGAGCGGGATACCGCCTGCGCGAACTCGGCCATCGAAACTTCGTGATGGTCGAGCGCGATGACCACGCGGGCGGTCTGGCCAGCAGTTACGTCGATGACGCGGGCTTCACCTGGGACGTCGGCGGGCACGTCATGTTCAGCCACTACGCCTACTACGACGCCTGTTTCGATGCCATGATGGGCGACGAGTTCACGCTCAACGACCGCGAGTCGTGGGTCCGCATGATGGGCCGCTGGGTGCCCTACCCCTTCCAGAACAACGTCCGCTACCTCCCCAAGGAGGTTGCGTTCGAGTGCCTGAGCGGTCTGATCAAGGCCCAGACCGGGCGCGGCCCGGTGGCCCACCATTCGCAGGCCCGCAACTTCGGCGAGTTCATCGACGCGGTCTTCGGTGAGGGGATCGCACGCCACTTCATGCGCCCGTACAACTTCAAGGTCTGGGCGCACGCGCCGGAGATGATGAACAAGACCTGGATCGGCGAGCGAGTCGCCGTGCTCGACGTGGACCGCGCCCTCCGCAACGTCGTCCTCGAGCAGGACGACTACGGCTGGGGACCGAACAACCGCTTCAAGTACCCGCTGCGCGGCGGCACGGGCGAGTTCTACCGCCGCATCGGCGCGACGCTCGGCGGGCACGCCCGCTACGGACGGTCGCTCGTCTCGATCGACCCCGTCGCGCGCGCCGCCGTCTTCGACGACGGCAGCGCGGAGTGCTACGACGCGCTCATCTCCGCCGTCCCGCTCGACGTGCTGGCGCGGGACATCGTGCGCGGCGCGCCGGAGCGCGTGCGCGAGGCCGCCTCGCGCCTGCGACACTCGGGCGGGCACATGGTCGGCGTCGGCATCCGTCGCCCGTGCCCGAGCACGAAGAGCTGGATGTACTTCCCCGAGGACAACTGCCCGTTCTACCGCGTCACGTACCTCTCGAACTACTCGCCGCACATGACGCCCGACACGGATCGGTACTACTCGCTCCTGTGCGAGACCAGTTTCAGCGAGTTCAAGCCCGTGAACGAAGCCACGATCGTCGAGGAGACGATCCGCGGCCTGGAGAACGCCGGGCTGCTCGAACCCGGCGAGCGAGACGACATCGTGAGCGTCTGGCACAGGCGGGTCGAGTATTCCTACCCGACGCCCACGGTGGACCGCGACGACGTCCTGAGCGTCGTCATCCCGTGGCTCGAGGCGCACGGCATCTACTCGCGCGGCCGCTTCGGCATGTGGAAGTACGAGGTGAGCAACACCGACCACACGCTCATGCAGGGCGTGGAGGTCGTGAACAGGCTGCTCTTGGGCGAGGCTGAGACGACGATCGGCCTTGTCTATGCGACGACCGCCGACGGACGTGAAGCCGCGACGCACGAGCGCCCCGCGCACGCCGGCTCGGGCGAGAAGCGGCTTGCCGAGCCGAAGCCCGTCGCGGACACGGGCGACCGCGAGGAGGCCTCGCTCTCGGAAGAGGAGCTGGGCGTGACGAGCCGCGACGGCTGAAGGCCGGGAGGTCGCGATGGCGGAGCACGGGCGCGTTCCGTCGTCTGCCGTCGAGCGTGCGTGGCATGCGATGTCCGCCGAGCGGGCGTTCGAGGCGCTGGGGGCGTCGCCCGAGGGGCTGACGAGCGACGAGGCGGCGCGCAGGCTCGGCGAGTTCGGGCCCAACGAGGTGCCCCTGGCCGGCGCGGCCGCGTGGTGGCGCATCGTCGGACGCCAGTTCGCAAGCCCGCTCATCTACCTGCTGATCGCAGCCGGCACTCTCTCGGTGGCGATCGGCGAGCACACCGACGCCGGGTTCATCTTCGCCGTGGTCGTGCTGAACGCCATCATCGGCACGATCCAGGAGTGGCGGGCCGAGCGCAGCACGCAGGCACTCCAGCGGTTGCTCTCGCTGCGCGCAGCCGTGGTGCGCGACGGCGAGGTGCGCGAGATCGAGGCCGCCGAGGTCGTGCCGGGCGACGTCGTCGTGCTCGAATCGGGCAACCGAGTTCCCGCGGACCTGCGGCTCTTCCACGCGACGGGGCTGGAGGCGGACGAGTCGCTGCTGACGGGCGAGTCCGTTGCGGTGCACAAGGACGCAGCGTGGACGGGCGAGCCGGGGACGCCCGTCGCCGATCGGCGCAACATCGCCAACGCCGGCTCGACCATCGTGCGCGGGCGCGGGCGCGGCGTGGTGGTGGCGACGGGCGCCGACTCCGCGGTCGGCCGCGTGGCAAGCGAGATGCTCGGCGCGGAGGCGGGCAGGCCGCCGCTGCTCGTGCGACTCGACCGCTTCAGCAAGGTCGTGGGCGTCGCCGTCGTCATCGCGGCGTTCGCCGTGGCGATCATCGGGATCATCGGGCAGGACCGCGCGCCGACGGAAATGGTGTTCTTCGCCGTCGCGCTCGCCGTGTCGGCGATCCCCGAGGGGCTGCCGGTTGCGATCACGGTCGCGCTCACGGTCGCCAGCCGGCGCATGGCGTCGCGCGGCGTGCTGGTGCGCCGGCTCGGCGCGGTCGAGGGACTCGGCTCCTGCACGCTCATCGCCAGCGACAAGACCGGCACGCTGACCTGCAATGAACTCACCGTCCGCGAGGTGCGCCTCGCCTCGGGTGCCGTGCTGGCTGTCTCGGGCGAAGGCTTCGTGCCCGATGGCGCGGCCGTCCCTCCGGAGGGGTCCGCCCCCGTGGACCGGGACGAACTGGACGCGTTGGCACGCGCGGCCTCGCTCTGCAACGAGGCGGACCTGCACCGCGATGACGGGCGGTGGCGCTGGCGCGGCGACCCGACGGACGTCGCCCTCCTCGCGTTGGCGCACAAACTGGGCGCCTCGCGCGATGATCTCCTCGACCGCCACCCGGAGATTACGCGCATCGCGTTCGAGCCGGAACGGCGCTACGCGGCGACATTCAACGAGGCGGAGGGCGGAGCGAGGGTGTTCGTGAAGGGTGCGCCGGAGCGCGTGCTCGAGATGTGCGCGGACCTGGGAGGGCCAGAGGCCGCGGGTCTGCGCCGCACGGCGGAGGACATGGCCAGGCGCGGCATGCGCGTGCTGGCGATCGCGGAGGGGGCAGCGCCGGCGTCGCTCGACCCTGCGCGCGCGCCTCCCGAGCCGGCCGGGCTGCGCCTGCTCGGGTTCGTCGGCATGATCGACCCGCTCCGCCCGGGCGTTGCGGAGGCGGTGCGCGCGTGCCGGTCGGCGGGCATCACGGTCAGCATGGTTACCGGCGACCACCCCGTGACCGCGCTCGCCATCTCGCGCGAACTCGGACTTGCCGAGGATGCGTCGCAGGTGGTCACCGGGGCGGAACTGGCACGGCTCGACGGTGCGGCGCTGGCGGAGACAATCCGGCGGGCGCGCGTCTTCGCTCGCGTCGCGCCGGAGCAGAAACTCGACGTTGTGAAAGCGGAGCAGGCGGCAGGGCACTTCGTCGCCGTGACGGGGGACGGCGTGAACGACGCGCCGGCGCTCCGGGCCGCGAACATCGGCGTGGCGATGGGGCGGGCCGGGACGGACGTCGCCCGCGACGCGGCCGACCTCGTCATCACCGACGACAACTTTGCGACGATCGTGGCCGGCGTCGAGGAGGGACGCATCGCCTACGACAACGTGCGCAAGTGCGTCTTCCTGCTCATCTCGACGGGCGCAGCGGAGGTTGTGCTCGCGCTGCTCGCCATCGGCATGGGCACGCCCTTGCCCCTGCTGCCCGTGCAGCTGCTCTGGCTGAACCTCGTGACGAACGGCATCCAGCACGTCGCGCTCGCCTTCGAGCCGGGCGAGGGGGACATCCTCGAGCGCGAGCCGCGACCGCCGAGGGAACGCATCTTCAACCGGGTGATGATCGAACGGACGCTGGTGGCGGCGGCGGTCATGGGGTGCGCCGCGTTCGCGGTATTCAACCACCTGCTCGCCCTCGGCTGGTCGGAGGCCGAGGCCCGCAACGCGATTCTCCTGCTCATGGTGCTCTTCGAGAACGTCCACGTCGGCAACTGCCGATCGGAGACCGTCTCGGCCCTGCGGATGTCCCCCCTGCGAAGCCCGATCCTCCTAGCGGCGACGGCCGGGGCGTTCCTGGTCCACGTGGCGGCGATGCACACGCCCGGGTTGAACACGGTCCTCGGGGCCGGGCCGCTCCCCGTCAAGGTCTGGATCGTCATGGCCGGACTGGCCCTCACGATCTTCGTGGCGATGGAACTGCACAAGGTCTGGTGGCGCAGACGGATGCGCCGGGGGGGGAGATTCTGATCGCGCGGGGCCATGAGCGGGGGTATTCCCCGGGCTCAGATATGCGGTTCCTGCGGTCTGGATGAAACAAACCGTCCGAGCGGGTGGCACGGGCCGTTCCTTGGGGCACATTTCCACATCGAGCAGCGACGGCAGGAGGGTGCCGCCGCTGGCCGGGGGTGCGCCCGTGTGCCTCCCCCGGTGAGCCTGACCCGTTGGGATACCGGGCGGCCCCGTCCGTGGGGCGTGCCGAGGCGGCATGAGTGCGCTGACCCGCCATACCGAGTCCCCATTCCGCGCCGTGGACTGGGAGCCGATGGTGACCCAGATGCTCGACGAGCATCATCTGGTCGCCTGGAGCGGCGTGCCGCGCCGGCGCGTGCACTTCGCCGCCGCCCTCAGCCAGTTCCTTGGGGCGCAGCGCGACACGGAGGTCTGCACGTTCTACGGCCGCTACGTCACCGACCTGGAGAGTTTCTGCTACCAGTTGGAGCGGGCGCTGCCCGGCGTGCCGCTGGAGCGCCGCATCGACGGTTCGAGCGGGATCGCGGCCCTGCTGCGTTCGCGGCACACGTTCCGCCATCGCCCCGCGAGCAAGTACCGCTACTTCGTCTGGCACGACGCGGACGTGCTTCTCCGCGAGAACCACAAGTTGTTCGGTCGTCTGGCCGACGCGCTGGCGGGCGTGGCGGCGGAGGCGGAGTACGCGAGCGACGAACTGCTCATCATTCAGCGCACGATCTACGTCGGCGGTCCTCTTCTCGACGTCTACGCCGAGAACCGCCACGGTCAGTTCCGCGCGTGGTACACGGACGGCCACGGCGAGCCGTTCTGGAAAGTCGTCACCGGCCTGGATGCGCCCCCCGTCCTGCGCTACCAGATCGACCTGCTCAACAAGTGACCGAGAGGCGGGCGGGCCGTCGAACGAGAGACACGCAGCCCGGGTGCGCCCGCACCGGGCACGGAGGAGACGACGCCCACCCGCCCCCCGGTCACGCCCGCCCTTGACTCGCAGCGCCGGGCCGCGTTTGCTGGACCCGTGCGCATCATCGCCGGCGAGTTCCGAAGCCGAAGGCTCCACGCCCCCCCCGAGGGTTCGCCCACGCGCCCGATGCCGGATCGCGTGCGCGAGTCGCTCTTCGGCCTGCTCCGCGGGCACACCGAGGACGCGGTCGTTTTCGACGCCTTCGCCGGCACAGGCTCGATCGGGCTTGAGGCGGTCAGTCGCGGCGCGGCGCGATGCGTGATGGTCGAGCGCGACCGCCGCGTCGCCGCCACGCTCGAACGCAACGTGCGGGAACTCGGCGCGGAAGACCGCTGCGAGGTCGTCGTGGGCGACGCGCTCGGCGCGGGAGCGCTGGCCGCGTGCCCGATGCCCGTGCACCTCGTCTTCTTCGACCCGCCCTACGCGCTCGTCGAGGACGCGGCGGGGTGGCAGCGGGCACGCTCGCAGTTCATGCGCCTGATCGACCGGCTGGACGAGACCGGCTACGCCGTGCTGCGGACGCCATGGCCCTTCCTGCACGTTGCGCAGCCGACACCCGCGCCGACGGAGCGGACCCGCGCCCGCGCGGCGCACCCCTCACGCAAACGCGGCAGGCAGGTGGAGCCGATGGAGCACGACGAGCCGGAACCCGAACTGGAGTTCGATGCGGCAGCCCCCCCCGCGCTCTCGAAGATCCGCGTGGACCTCTCGCTCCCGAACGCCCTCGGCCCGGAAACACACGTCTACCACCACACGGCCGTGCATCTGTACATGCGCAAGCCCGGGACGAACGGCTGAGCGAGGGGTGCGAGGCGTCGTTGCCGCGGTAAGCTCAGTCCCGCAGGTCGCGGCCGCGGACTCCATCGATCGTGTGCAGGTAGTAATGAACGTCCGATGGGTGGATCGACCCTTCGTGCAAACCGTCGCCGTTGGGGTATCCGCCGCCGCGAGCCTCCGATTGGTTTCGGGTGCCCGCTGATCCGTCGATCGTGGCATACAGCACGGGCCGACCGCGCTCGTACGTTGACCGGACGAAGAGCACCTTGCGGTCTGCAAAGGCGACCTCGTGCCGTCGCGTCGCTCGCCATTGGGAGAAGCCTTCGAGACGGGTTGTGTCTCGCCAGTAAGCGGGGTCGGCGAGGAAGGAGCAGCCGTAGTAGTAGCTGCTGAAGATGCCGCGCGGAGTACTTTCGGGGTCGCTGAAACTCGGGTGCGCGCGCTGGCCGTCGTACCAGTCGCGAGCCATGAGGAGGCTCCAGGCGAAGTGCTGCCCGAAGTAGGGGAGTTCGAGGATGTACGGGCTGTCCGGTATCGGGATGATCGTGACGTAGCGGTCCGTCTTCGCGAAGTTCGGGAAGGCGTCGTCCCACTCACCTGCGTAGAGCGCGAAAACACCCGCGTGCTGGCGCAGGTTCGACAGTGAGGCCGCGAGCCGGGCGGACTGTCTGGAGCCGCGAATGCCGACAACGGCAAGCGCGAGCAGAGTCGAAACGATCGCGATGACGACGAGCATCTCGACGAGGGACATGCCGCGGCACCGAGCAGCTGCCCCGTTCATTTGCTGACCTCGGCAGGTTGTGCTGAGCGTTGTACCCACGGCTTGCCCTCTCGCGATACGGCGAGCACGCCTCCGAGCAGGAGCAGGATCAGCATCAGGCCGTTGCGGACCAAGGCTGCCTGGGCCGAGCGCATCCACTCGGCATGGCGAAGGAGCAGGCCCAGGCAGTCGCAATCCGGAGGGCTTGCGGCTGCCGACTGTACGCCGATCAGAGCGGTATAGAAGGCGAGGAGCCCGCCAGCACAGAACAGCCACGCACGCCTGGACCCGATGCCAAGAAACCAGCCGAGTCCGACGGCGAGTTCCACGATCGGCGCGAGCAGGACCGCGCTGCTGCGGATGGAGGAAGGCACGAGCGTCCAGGTCTCCACGGAGCGAGCGAAGCGGTCGAGTTCCACGAGCTTGGCGACCCCCGCCAACATGATGACAAGCATAACGGAGCCCACAAGCATCAAACCGGCGATCGATCGGCCCGTGCAGCGTCTATTGCTCATGAAAGGCGCGTCCGGCATGCCTGCCGGGCGCGCCCGTACGGACCGGATGTCACTCGTTCGAGCCCTGGCAGGTCTGGATGCCCGAAGCGATCGTGTCGACGCAGTCGTTCGTGCCGTAGGACACCACGCACTCATCCTCGATACAGGTCCGGTAGGTGACGTTGCACGTGCCGGCGGAGTTCGTCGACTTGTTCCGTCTGCCTGACTGGCCGGGCGCTGCCTCGGTGACGGTCTTGATGTCGATCTCGATATCGACCTCGGTGTTGCAGGGCTGCCCGTCGCAGGTGTTTCCCGTCTGGTTGGTGCAGCCGGCACAGTCGATGAGGTAGGGAACCGTGACCCAGCATGGGACTTGCACCTGACCGATGGCAAGTCCCCCGATCAGGAGGGCGGGCGCGAACCTAGCGGCAGTGAACCACGTTCTTCGTATGCGCACGTTCGTTCCTCCTTCTTCACGATGCAGATCTGCGACGCGCCCACCACAGAACGCCCATGGTCAGGATCGTCGCGACGAGTGCGATCACACCGATCGCCCGCCATGGGGCGCCTCGACTCGTCAACGGGAGCGATTCACCGGCGACTTCGACTTGTCTGAGTCGGCCCTCCTCGTCGCGGATGAGCGTTGCTCCGCTCCGATGGTCGCGCACAGCCGGGGGATCGACACGACCTCGAATCGGGTCCGTCCCGCCCGGCGACGGAATCCGCGTGAGAGCGTCCATGCCACCATTCGGGATCGCGCCCGCTCCCTCGAAGACGATCTGCTGGTCGACACCCGCGGCGCGATACCGGACCAGTGAGGCAACGTGTCTCTGAAGCGTGCTGTCATAGATCCATGAGTCGATCTGCCAACTCGGTCGTGTGCTCGAAGGCGATTCCACGACTTCGACGGACCTGACAAACCCACGACCCATGTCGGGATCCCAGTCGCCGGAGTACCGAACCCGCCGTCGAACGCCTGTCGCCGTTGGTTCGCTCGACGCGATGAAGCTCCAGTGAAGGCCTTGCAGTGTGGGTTCTGCGCGATGCGAAAGGCGCATGGACCCTGCAACGCCCATTCCTCCGTCGAGAAGTTTGGACACGTGCGCGGAGAACGTTGATCGGGACGAGAGGAGTGTTTGTGCGGACGCGGTCTGCGGCTCCGGCTCCGCGATCGTGAGGCCGCGAGGCGCGAGCTTCCACGCCCTTCCCGGTGCCTAGGCGGTGTCGATGTACCCGCCGTCGAGGAAGCCCGGCGGGAAGTTAGTGTTCAGCCGCCATCGATCGTTTCCGTCCAGCCAGAGTTCATAGTGAACAACGTCGGGTCCATCGCGGAGCCTGCGCTCGTAGATGTTGAGATGAGGACGTTTGGGATGGTCGGGCTTGCCCGCGACTTCCCGGCGAAGCGCATCCAGTTCAGCCGGAGGCGGTACGAAGCGATCCTCGACTCTCCATCGCAACGATGCGCCGTCGATCGAGGGGAGTGCTTGGGCCTCCTCCCAGGCACGGGCGAGCCACGTCTTCAGTCGCTCGAGGGATTCCTCGGCAGGCTGGCCGCGGGCGGCAACCGGCATGAAGCAAAACACCGGCATCATCGCGATCAGAGCAGTGATCGAGTTCGAGTATCTCTGCATGACTCAGGAGAGTATACAAGAGAGAGGGGGGGGGGGCTGTCAAGTCTATTCTTCTGTTTTTGTATTTTGTCTCAGGATATCCTGCCCGGCGCCCCCAAGGAGTACGTAAGTCTGTACGAGACTGTAGGTTACGTATTGCCAGGAGTCCCTTTCGCTCCGCCCCCGACAGGCCCCGGCAGCGAGCGCACCACCGCCCCCAGCGTCGCCGCCTCGTTCAGCCCGTCTACTTCCACGACCGCGTCCGCCAGCTCGCGGTAGAGCGGGTCGCGGGCAGCGTGCACGGCCTCGATCTCCGCGAGCGGGTCCGCGCCGGTGAGCGACGGGCGGTCGGCATTGTCCGCGCCGGCGAGGCGGGCGCGGAGCGTCGCCGGCGCGGCACGCAGATACACGATTCGTCCCATCCCCCGGGCGCGGGCGTTTCGGAGGAAGTCGGCCGCGCCGGGCGCGGTGGGCGTCCCCCCCCCGAGTGCGACGACCGGGCCGGGGTTGGTGCGCGGGAAGGCCTGGTTGACAAGGGCGCGGTACTCGGCCTGTCGGAAGCGGGCCTCGCCGTGCTTGTCCCAGAGTTCGCGCAGCGTGCCCTCGCCGAGGTAGGTGACGGTGACCGCGTCGAGGTCGATGAACGGGCGGCCGAGGCGCTCGGCGAGGCGCGGCCCCAGGGCGCTCTTTCCCGAGCCGCGCAGGCCAATCAGCAGGATGCTCGCCCGTGGGTCGTCCATCGCGGATGCGCCGATCAGCCGATGCCCAGCGGAGCCACGGTGACGCGCGGCTCCTTGACCGTGCCGCGCACAAGATACTTCATCAGGCGGTCCGTGACCGAGCCGATCGCCTCGCCCACCCGTCCGAGCAGGGATTGCACTCGTTCGAGCGGGCCGGCGTTGACGGCCAGGTCCAGCGAGCCGTCGTAGCCGACTCGCCCGGTCCCCCGGGCCGCCATGAAGTTCGTCACGACCTCCGAGGCGGTGACGTTGACGCCCGACGGCGTGAGCGTGAACGACGCCGAGGCCCGATGGTTGGACTCGCGGCTGTCGCGCGCCCCACGGGCGATGTTCATCGCGTCCGCCAGTTGCGTGATGCCCGGCACCATGAGCAGCCGCCCGTTCTCGACATTGATCGAGCCGGCGCCGCCGATCGACTCCGCCATGGCGTCGAGCGACAGCGTGACCGTGCCCTCGCCGCGCAGGCGTCCTGCCAGGCGTGCGTCGGCGCGGTCCTCCTGCGAACGCAGCAGCGTGTTGAGGTCGAGGCGGTCCGCGGTCCAGCGCAGCGCGGCCGGCATCGCCGCGTCGCGGAGTTGGGCGGTTCCGGTAGCCTGAACCTGCCCGTCGAGCAGCACGGCCTCGAACGCGGCGAGCGTGCCGACGCCGTCGCGGACGGTCGTCTCCGCGCGGGCCTCGTCGATCGGCAGCCGCAGCCGCCCCGCGGCGAGGTTGAACTCGCGCAGCGTGACCTGCGCGGTCAGCGGCCCTGCGAAGGGGTCGTTCAGGTCCGCGCGCCCCCACGCGAGCGCTTCGAGCGAGCCGCGCGCGTCGCGCTCCTTCAGCAGCGACTGCACCTGCGGCGGGAGCACGTCCATCGCGTCGGGCGCGACGGCTGCCGTCAGCCTCAGGCGTTCGATGTCCGCCACGAGCCGGTCGAGGCTGATTGTTCCTCGCATCTCGAACTCGGCGGCGTGCCCGACGCGCGAGGCGGCCTGCGCCGTGTACCACCCGGCCTCTCCGTTGCGTGCCTCGGGCACCAGGTCCAGCGAGGCCTCGATCCCGCGCAGGATCATGGGGGGTGAGCCGTCGTTCTCGTCGTAGGTCACCGCGGCGTCCCGAAGCTCGACCCGCCTCAGCCTGAGAACGTTCGAGAGCCGGAACTCGGGCGCGACGGTGTCGTCACGCCCCGGCACGGCCCTCACCACCGGGTCCAGCCCGAGCCACCCCCGTTCACCGTCCGGACCGGCAGGGGCGCGCACCAGGCGCACCGTTGGCGCCTCCAGTTCCACGCGCTCGACCATGATCGGCTGCCCCAGCCTGGGTACCTCCGCCAGTGTCAGCGTCATTCGTTCGAGTTCGAGCACGCGCGTCCCGTCCGGCGCGGTGAGCGTGACGCCGGAGAGGACGAGCGTGCCGGGCGCGTCGTATCGCACCGTCGAGAATCCGAGTTGTGGGTGGAGGTATGCGTTGACGATGCCGACGACCTGCCGGCCGAGGTAGTCCTGCAGGCTCTCGCCTGTCGCGGTGATGGTCCCGCGATGCTTGAGCGTCCAGAGGACGCCGATCGCGCACGCCGCGAGCATGGCGCAGAGCAGCGCGCCGAGCACAACCGTCTTTGGCTTCGCCATCGCTCCCTCCCCCGGGCGCGAGAGGCCGGCTCAGGCTCGGGACTGGTACGAGCCGTCTGCCGTGCTGACCCGGATCTTCTCCCCCACGGAGATGAACGCCGGAACCTTCGTCTTCAGCCCGGTCTCGCAGGTGGCTTCCTTGGTCTGGTTCGTCGCGGTCGCGCCCTTGATGCCGGGCGGGGTGTCGGTCACCGTCAGTTCCACGCTCGATGGCAGCTCGATCGTGACTGGGTTGCCGTCGTGACAGAGCACAACGATCTGCACGTTCGGCGTGAGGAACTGCATCGCGTTCCCGAGCACGTCCTCGGGGATGACGATCTGGTCGAAGGTCTCCGTGTCCATGAACGTTGCACCGCTGGAGTCGGAAAAGAGGTACTCCATCGGCCTGCGGTCGAGGTCGATGGTCTCCACGTCGTCGGTGCTGCTCAGCCGCTTCTCGATGCTCTTGCCCGACTGCACGTCGCGGATTTTGATCTGGATGAAGGCGCGGAGGTTGCCCGGGGTTCTGTGCTCGAACTCGGTCACCACGAAGAGCCTGCCGTCCATTTTCACGCCCAGCCCGGGCCGCAGATCGTTCGCCTTCATCGTGTCGTCCTCGATCGTTCGGGTTCTCGCCGGGCGGCTCGCCTCGGAGAGGGGGCCAATGGTAGCCTGATAGAATGCCCGGACGCGCCGGGCACGGAGGATCGACGATGCCTTGGACTCGACGGCGGTTTCTGGCTACGACGGGCGCGGCCGCGCTCGCGCACGCCGCCCTCCCCGCGTTCGCCCGCGCCGCGCGCGCCCGTGACAACTTCTTCAACTGGCAGCCGCTCCGCGAGGGTGTCTGGGCGGCGGTGGGGGACGGCGGGAACGCGCTGGTGGTGCGCGCGGGCGAAGGGTCGCTCCTCGTCGACACGAAGTATCCGGGCATCGCCCGCGCCCTGCGGCGCGAGGCCGAATCGCACGGCGGCACGGTCGTGGCGGTCGTGAACACGCACCACCACGGCGACCACACCGGGGGCAACGTGGCCTTCACCGGCGACGTGCCGGTGGTGGCGCACAACGCCGCGGGGGCGCGCGTCTCCGCCCAGATCGATCGATTCCGGCAGATGGCGAGGAGCGGGCCTGGGCAACTGGGTCGCAACCGCGGCGACCAGGAGCGTGTGGCGCGCGAGGCGGCCGAACTGGCCGAACGGGCCGACGCCATCGCGCCCGAGGAGTTCGTGCCGACGAGGCCCATCGACCGCTTCCCGCACGAGGAGCGAGTCGGGGGCGTCGTGGTGGAGCTGCATCACTTCGGCGCAGGGCACACGGACAACGACATGGTGGTTCGTGTGCCGTCGCTCGACGTGCTGCACGCGGGCGACCTGCTCTTCAACAACCTGCACCCGTTCTTCGATCCGACCGGCGGCGTGACGTGCCGCGGGTGGATCGAGAGCGTGCGCAGGACGATCTCGCTGTGCGACGAGCGGACGATGGTGGTGCCGGGGCACGGCGAGTTGACCGACGTGGAGGGGCTTCGTCGGCAGGCGGAGTACCTGGAGCGGTTGTGGGACGAGGTCTCGAAGTCAGCGCGCGAAGGCCGCGAGCGTGCCGAGGTCGAGGCCATGCGGTGGGATTTCATGGAAGGGTACGGGTACGAGCAGGTGCGCGCACGGGCTATCGGCACGGTGTACGAGGAGGTGCGCGCCGCCGGAGGCTGACACGAGCACGCGGCCGGGAGGTCGGGCATGAATCGCTCCCCCGAGCTGGAACCCTGGAACGTCTCCGCGTCCGCCTTCCCGGGCCACGATGCCCCCATCACCGACAGGCTCCGCTTTCTGCTCGGCTACGCGGTCCTCGCGCCGTCCGGGCACAACACGCAGCCGTGGATCTTCCGGTTGCGCGGCGGGCGGGTCGAGGTGTACGCGGATCGATCGCGTGCGCTGCCCGTGGTCGATCCCGACGATCGAAAGCTAACGATGTCGTGCGGGTGTGCGCTCTTCAATCTTCGCGTGGCGGCGCAGCACTTCGGCTACGAACCGCTCGTCGAACTCCTCCCCGATCCCGGCGAGCGCGACCTGCTCGCGACCTTCGCGCTCGGCCCGCGCCACGAAATCCCGCACGAGGTCCACGTTCTCTTCGGAGCGATTCCGCGCCGACACACCAACCGCTCTCCGTTCGAGCAGCGCACCGTCGAAGAGGCGCTCCAGGCGAGGCTTGTCGCGGCGGCCGAGGCGGAGCGGGCGTGGCTCGCGTGCTTCACGCGCAAGCGCGACAGGCACGCGATCGCGGGGCTGGTGGCCGAGGGCGACCGCATCCAGTTCGCGGACAAGCGGTTCAGGCGGGAACTGGCGGCGTGGGTCCACGCAAACCGCAGCCACAGCCACGACGGCATGCCCGGCTACGCCTACGGCTACAGCAACCTCGTCTCGATCGCAGAGCCGTTCGTCATCCGCACCTTCGACCTGGGCAAGGGCGTCGCGGCGAAGGACATGGACCTTGCGGAGCACTCGCCGCTGCTCGCCGTGCTCGGCACCCAGGGCGATTCCACCGCCGAGTGGATGCGAGCCGGGCAGGCCTTGCAGCACGTGCTGCTTCTGGCGACGGCGGTCGGGCTGTCCGCCTCGTTCCTGAACCAGCCGATCGAGGTGGAGACGCTCCGCCCGCGTCTGGCGTCGATGACGGAGCGGCCGGGTGTGCCGCAGTGCGTGCTGCGGATCGGGTACGCGCCCGAAGCAAAGCCGACGCCGCGTCGAGGGGCGGAGGAAGTGGTGCGGATCTGATCGCGAGGCACGCGCGACCGTTGTGCCGCGACCGTCGTGGCTCGTGAACCTCCTCCTCTCCGTTTTCTTTCACGACGGTCGCGCCTCGGGCGAGCATATCCTCGGTCCCTGATGCATCCGCGGTTTGCACAGTTTCCCAGGGCGCTTGCCGATCAGGCCCGTCCGGCGCGGCTCGGCACGGCGGGCATCCCTGCGTTGCTTGCGCACCCCGACTGGCTGCGCCCCGCCCCTGCGCTCGTCTGGATGCACGGGCGCACCGTGAGCAAGGAACTCGACCCGGGCCGCTACCTGCGGCTGATCCGCGCGGGGATTGCCGTGTGCGCGATCGACCTGCCGGGCCACGGCGAGCGCGACGGGCCGCGCATGCACGACCCGAGGCACACGCTCGACGTCGTCGAGCAGGCGGTGAGCGAGATTGACACCATTGTGAGCGCGCTGCAGGCGCCCGAGTATGGCCGTGGGTTCGACTCGGCGCGGCTCGCCATCGGCGGCATGTCGGCGGGCGGGATGGTCACGCTGCGCAGGTTGTGCGAGCCGCACCCGTTCGTCGCCGCATTTGTTGAAGGGACAAGCGGTCGGCTGACGGACCTCTACTTTCCGCCGCCCGGCTCGGGGCGGAAGGCGTGGCCGATCGATCATCCGCGGGAGCGTGTCGAGCGGCTCGACCCTTCGCGACACCTGGCGGGCTGGAGGCCGATCCCGTTCATGGCGATCCACGCGACGGGGGATCGCATGGTTGCCTTTGAGACGCAGCGTGCGTTCATCGACGACCTGCGGAGGCACTACGCCGCCGCGGGAGCGGACCCGGCGCGGGTGCGACTGGTAACCTTCAGCGATACGGGTGCACCGGAAGAACACGCCGGGTTCGGCCGGTACTCGAACGACGCGAAGCTTGCGATGGTGGACTTTCTGACGGCCTCGCTCGGGTCTACTCGGGATTGATGTCGTCGAGGAGGGCGTCGAGGGCAGCGTCGAGGCGTTCGGCGATCGGATAGGTTCCGGTCTCGATCTCATGCCGGAGGCGGTCGACAAGGTTCTGACGGATTTCGGGCATGTCGCGGAGGCGGCTCATGAGGACGGAAAGGCGAGAGACCTCGACCCGGTCGCCCGGCCGGACGGGGGCAGAGACCTCGACCGGGGGGCGTGCCCGTTCCCCGGTCGCGGCGGCGACCCCCTCGGCCGATCGGCCTGCCTGCGTGCCTCCCACCGGAACAAGATTGAACATCGAACGGACCTCCCACCGGACCGCCACCCGGGCCACGGATCCGGGCCACACGGCCTGTCGACGCCCCGGCGGGACGCCCGGCCGACATGGCCAGAGTATCGACGCGCGGCGTCACGGGCCTTCAATACTGCGAAAAGAGTCCTTATTGACCGCAAAGTGTTGGCAGGCACAAACTTACCGAGTATGGCCCAACACCCGGCCGGGGGGTAGGCTGAGCAAAGGGCAGGAGCATCGAACATGGCGCGCGGGATCACGGGAACGGGCCGATCGGGTCTGGGCTGGGCGGTCTGCGTCTGCGCTGCGCTGACGTGCGCGCCGCTGGTCGCTGAGGGGGGGGGATGGGAGCAGCCGGAGCGCCGGCGCAACCAGCCCGCACCGAGCGTGCAGCCTCAGCCCGCCGCGGTGCCCGTCGCCGACGACTGGACGATCGTGATCGCGGCGTTCGTCGGGCCGGACAAGGCGGAGCGCGCGACCCAGTCGCTCTGGAAGACGAAGACGGTGGCAGGGCTGGAGAGCGCGTACGTCGAGGAGCGTGGCCGGGCCGTCGTGCTGGCGTTCGGCAAGTACGCCGGGCCGGACGATCCAAGGGCCGCCGCCGACCTTCGCCGGGTGCAGACGCTCGTGGTGGATGGTCAGCGGCCGTTCGCCGATGCCCTGCTCAGCCCGCCAAGCCCGGACCGTCTCGCTGGGAGCATCCCGCAGTTCGACCTGCGCAACGCGAAGAAGTACTACGGCTCGTCCGCCCTGTACACCCTGCAGGTCGGCATCTACGGGCGGGGTGACGACAAGCGCCCCACGGCCCAGGAACTGGGCGAGTTTCGGCGCACCGCGGAGCAGGCCGCGGCCCAGTTGCGGCGCGAGGGCGACCTCGCTTTCTACTACCATGCTCCCGAGCGGAGCACCGTGACCGTCGGCATCTTCGGCACCGCCGACTACGACCCCGTCAACTCACCCGGCTTCGAGAGTCTCGCCCTGCGCGAGGCCCGCAAGCGCCACCCCCTGAACCTGCTCAACGGCAAGGGCATCCGCGAGCGAGTCCGCGGCGTGCCCGCCAACGACTCCAAGGCCTGGCGGATGCAGCCCAGTTCGCTGGTCGCCGTGCCGGAGGAGAAGCAGTAGCGCGACGCGCTGGGAGCCTCGGACGGGCGTCAGGGGGGGGTGAGGCTGCCGTAGCCCTGGAGCCAGAGGGGTTCGACGCGCAGGGCGCGCCATGCGCCGTCGGGGTCTTCACGCCAGGTGATGAGGCAGACGAAGCCGTGCGGACGGCCGGTGACCTCGGGGGTCACGCGGACGGAGGGCCGGGTGCGTGCAAGGCCGCGCTGGGGGCCGATCTGGGCCTGCACGCCGGTGACCTCGTGCCGCGACACGGTGTAGCGGCCGCGGAGGTTGTCGGCGATCCAGCCGATGGTCTCCGGCTTCTCCCAGCCGTTCGGAGCGCGGTCGAAGGTGACGAGGCAATCAGGGGCAAGCAGGTCGTCGAGGGCGCGGAGGTCGGCCCGGGCCACGGCGTCAACGAGGAGGCGGGTGCGCTCGACCACTCGCTCGCGTGGCGTCTCGACGAGCGAGGCGAGCGCGAGCAGCGCACCCGCGATGAGCAGGCACGCACCCGAGACGATGCCCGCGTGCTTCGTGCGAGCGCGACGATGAAGCGCGATGGCGGCGATCGCACCGGCGGCAACCAGGGCGACGGCGAGCGGCAGAGGTGATTCGAGCAGGAGATGTGAGACGATCGGCGGTCGCGGGAGTGACGGCAGCGAGGGCGGCGGCGTGAGAATGGCGAGGGCGGGAGCGGAGGGGAGACAGAAGGCGAGGGCAAGGGCAGGTCGCCCGGGCCGCGCGGTGTGAGCGGCGCTTCGTTGATAGGCTCTGGTGTCGGGCATCTTTGCAGCCGCGTCGTCGGGCGGGTCGATCCAAGGCCGGTGAAAGGATCGGAGAGCGGATGACGGTAGGGCACGCGGGACAACCGGGATGCGCACCGAGCGCAGAAACGCTGCGGCGGAACCTGCGTGCGCTGGCGGTGAGATCGGTGCGGGCGGCGGAAGCGGTGCGGATCGCGACGCCCAGAACGGACCTGACGTTCGCGGTGGCCGACGACGGCGCGATCACGGCGAGCGAGGGTGACGGTGTGTCGGCGCGCTGGCTGGCAAGCCGGCGACGCCCGCTGGAAGAGGCCGAACGACTGGCGGCGACGGTGGACCCGCGTGCCTCGGGCGGAGTGGCCGTGCTCGGCTTCGGCGTGGGGCACCACGTCGCCGCGCTGGCGCGCCGCATGGGCACCGCAGGATTCGTCGTCTGCTTCGAGCCGGACCCCGGCCTGCTCCGGGCCGTGCTCGAACGGGTGGACTGCTCGGCGTGGCTCGGGGGGGGCACGGTGGCGGTGCTGACGGACTGCGATCCGGTCGCGCTCTCGCACGCCCTGTCCGGGGTGGAGGGCATCCTGTCGCTCGGCGTGAAGATCGTCGAGCACCCCGGGAGCAAGGCCCGGCTTGGCGCGCAGGCGGCACGGTTCGGCGAGGAACTCGCCCGCGTGATGCGGGCCATGCGCACCACCGTCGTCACCACGCTCGTGCAGATGGAGACGACGCTCCGCAACCTGCTGATGAACCTGGACTATTACGCGGGATGCCCCGGCGTCGGCGACCTCGCGGGGGCGTGCGCCGATCGGCCCGCGGTGGTGGTGAGCGCGGGGCCGAGCCTGCGCCGGAACATCGACCTGCTGGCGCGGCCCGGCGTGCGCGACCGCGTCGTCATCATCGCGGTGCAGACCGTGCTGAAGCAGTTGCTCGAACGGGGCATCCGCCCGCACTTCGTCACCGCGCTGGACTGGCACGAGATTTCGCGGCGGTTCTACGAGGGGCTGACAGCCGACGACGTGCGCGGCGTGACGCTGGTGGCCGACGCGAAGGCGAACCCGGCGATCCTCTCGTCGTTTCCCGGGGCGATCCGCTGCCCGTCGGAACCGGTGCTCGACTCGGTGCTTGGAAGTGCGCACCGGCACGACCCGGCGGCGCTGCCCGCGGGCGCGACGGTGGCGCACCTGGCGTACTACCTCGCGCGCCACCTCGGGTGCGATCCGGTCATGCTTATCGGGCAGGACCTGGCGTTCACGGACGGGCAGTACTACGGGCCTGGGGCGGCGATCCACGCCGTGTGGGCGGGCGAGATCAACGAGTTCAACACGCTCGAGATGCTCGAATGGCAGCGGATCGTGCGCCACCGTCGGCTGCTGCACCGCGTCGAGGACGCAGAAGGTCGGCCTGTCTACACCGACGACCAGATGGCCGCCTACTTGGTGCAGTTCGAGCGGGCGTTCGAGGAGGACGCGCGGCGCGGGCTGACGACGATCGACGCAACGGAGGGGGGGGCACGCAAGCGGCACACGACGCCGCTGTCCCTCGCGGAGGCGCTCGACCGATATTCGGGCGCAGGGGCACGGCGCGTCGCGCTGCCGCCGGCGGAGCGTGACGAGGGCGCGCTCCGGCGCGGGGCGAGCGTCGCGGCAGAGCGGGCGCGCGCGCTGCGCCGCGGCGTCTGGCGCGTCGGCGAGATCAGCCGCGAGACGGCCAGACTGCTCGCAGAGATGCGCGACCACCACGCCGACCAGGCCCGCGTGAACCGGCTCATCGGGCGCGTGCAGGGGCTTGCCCGCGAGGTCGAATCGCTCGGCGCGGCGTACGAGCTTGTGCAGCGGCTGAACCAGACGGGCACGCTCCGCCGCTTCCGCCACGACCGCGAGATCGGCCTCGACACGGCGCTCTCGCCGCTCGATCGCCAGAGAAGGCAGATCGAGCGCGACATCGAGAACGTGACATGGCTGGCCGACGCGGCCGACGCGATGGGGCGGATGCTCGACGACACGACTGCCGCCATGGAGGGCGGGCCGAAGGTAACGCGCACGCCTGCGCCCGAGCCGGACGGCGTGCGCGTGTCGCGGGACTCGGTCCGCGTCGCGGCGGTCGTCGCTGTCGATCCCGACCGGAGCGGGTTGGGCACGCCACGCCGCCTCGAGGACCGCTTCCTCGGGGGGTTGAACCCGCTTGCGCTGCTGCTGCGCCAGCTGGCGCGAACGCAGCGGGTCCGCCGCGTCGTGCTGTTGGCGCAGGACCCGGCCCGCGTGCGCGCGATCGCCGGCGCTGCGCCATCCGGGGTTGATCTCGCTGTTCGGCGGGTCGAGCATCACCCGCTCGGCGAGCGTCGGCACGCGGTGGGACGGGCGCGGCTGTGGGCGCGATCGTGCTGGCGCGGTGGGCTGGCCAACCAGACCTGTTACGACGAGGCCTTCGACGCCGAGACGCTCGCGGGCGTGATGCGCGACGAGGGTATCGACGCCGCGGTGATCTGCGGCGCGGACTGGGCACTGCTCGACCCCGCGCTCGCCGATGCGGTCGCGGATCGCTGCCTGGAGCGACCGAGCGAGCATCGGTTCACGTTCACGCAGTCGCCGCCGGGCCTCGCCCCGTGCGTTATCGAGCGGACGCTCGCGGATGAGATGGCGTCGCAGGCGCCGGGCGCGGGGCCGATCGCGTCGATGGGTGGGCTTCTGGGCTACGTGCCGGTCGCGCCGGTGCTGGACCCGATCGCGAAGGACGTGTGCGTGCACGTCGAGCCGATCGTGCGTGACGCTGGGGTGCGATTCATTCCCGATGAGCCTTCGCGTGCGCTCGCGCTGTCGCGCCTGGCGGCTTCCTGCGGGGTGCCGTGGGACGAGGCGGACGCGGCGGCGCTCTGCCGCGCGGCGGAGGCGTCGCCGCTCTCGCTGGCCGGCCCCGCGCCGCAGGTGCTCACGCTCGAGATCTGCACCGGGCGGCGCACGGGCGGGCTGCGGGCGCGCACGCTGTGGGGGTCGGGAGAAGCGCCGGAGCGGAGGCCGATCTCGCTCGACATGGCGCGGCGGATTCTCGCGCAGTTCGGGCGGCTGCGGCAAGACGCCGCGGTCACGCTGGCCGGCGCAGGCGACCCGCTGATGCACCCGGCGTGGCCTGAGATTGCGGCCATCGCGCGCGAGTGCGGCATCGCGGGCGTTCACCTGCGGACGAACCTGCTCTGCGATCCGTCCGTCGTTGATGCGCTCGCCCGGTCGGGTGTGGACGTTGTGAGCGTAGACCTGCTGGCGACCGAGGCGGAGGCGTACCGTCGCATGGCCGGCGCCAACCTTTTCGAGGGCGCGCAGGAGAACGTGCGCCGGCTGGTCGCAATCGCGAGCGAGGGGGGGAGGTGGGGCAGCCCGTGGGTTGTCCCTCGCATCACCCGGTGCGACGCGGTGTACGGGCAGGTCGAGGGCTTCTACGACCATTGGCTGATGCACGCGTGGGCGTGCGTGATCGACCCGCTGGCGAGGCCGATCTCGGGCGATCGGATCGCGCCACTGCCGCTGCCGGTGGCGGCCCGCGACCGTCTAGACCGCACGACGATGACCGTGCTCTGCGACGGTCGTGTGCCGATGAGCGGGTCCGACCTGCACGCACGCCAGCGGGCGGGCGACCTGGCGCGGCAGCCGTTCGAGGAAGTGTGGCGCGCGCTGGCGCGGGCGCGCCGCCTGAGTTCGCCGCGTCGTGCGGTGGCGTAGTCCGCCGGGCGGGAGGCGTCGCGGATGAGCGGAACGCGGGTGTGTCGCACGATCGCCGTGGCGCTGGCTCGGGCCGGGAGCAAGGGCCTGCCGGGAAAGAACGTTGCGCCCGTGGCGGGCAGGCCGTGCGTGGCGTGGACGGTCGAGGCAGCGCTGTCGGCACGCACAGTGGACACCGTGCTGGTGTCGAGCGATTCGCCCGAAGTTCTTGCGATCGGGCGCAACATGGGCGCGATTTCGGTCGAGCGCGAGGCCGAGCACGCGAGCGACACGGGGGCGGTGGACGACGCCGTCCGGGCGTGCCTGCGCCGCGTGGCTCGACTCGCGCCTCCGATCGTGCTTGATGACCGCGACCCGTCGGCGTGCGTCGTCATTCTCTACGGCAACGTGCCCGTGCGCCCGGCCGGGCTGATCGACCGGGCCGTAACGCTGCTGTGGAGCGCCGGCTGCTCGTCGGTGCAGAGTTACGCGCCGGTCGGCAAGTTCCACCCGTGGTGGCAGGCGAGGCTCGGCGAGAACGGCCGTGTCACGCCGTGGGAGGGCGACCGGCTCTTCAACGGCGTCTATCGGCGGCAGGAACTCCCGCCCTCGTTTGTGCCCGACGGCGGCGTGCTGGTCGTGTCGCGTCGCGCGCTGTTGCTGGACGAGGGCGTCGCGCCGGGGCCGCACGCCTTTCTCGGTCATGATCACCGGGGCGTAGTGACGGAGCCGGGCGACGTCGTGGACATCGACGACGCGAACGACCTAGCGGTGGCGGAGGCGCGGCTGCGCGGCGTGCGATGAGGATCGGTGATCGAGAGATCGGACCCGGGCAGCCGCCCTACGTCATCGCCGAGATCGGCGTGAATCACGACGGCTCCGCCGGGCGGGCGGTCGCCCTCGCCGAGGCCGCGGCCCGCGCGGGCGCGGACGCAGTGAAACTCCAGTTCTTCCGCACCGACCTGCTGATGAGCCGCGCCGCGAAACTCGCCGCGTACCAGCGTGCCGCGGGCGAGTCCGACCCTGTGTCGATGCTGCGTCGGCTGGAACTGGGCATCGACGGCATGGCCGCGGTGGTCGATCGGGCGCACGCGCTGGGCTTGCAGGCGATCGTGACGGTCTTCAGTGCGGACCTCGTGGTGGAGGCGGAGCGGCTGGCGTGGGACGCTTACAAGAGCGCCAGCCCCGACGCCGTGAATCGCCCCCTGCTGGAGGTAATGGCCGCGACGGGCAGGCCGCTGATCGTGAGCACGGGCGCGTGCGAAGCCCGTGAAGTGGAGCGAGCCGTCGAATGGCTCGGGGGCGTGCGTGATCGACTCGCGCTCCTGCAATGCGTCAGCTGCTACCCCACCGCCGACGCCGACGCGGCGATCGGAGCGATGGCCGCGCTGCGCCGCGTGTTCGACGGCCCGGTCGGCTACAGCGACCACACCACGGGCGAGGACACGGGCGCACTGGCCGCGTCGCTCGGGGCGTGCGTGCTCGAAAAGCACCTGACCTACGACCCCTCCGCACGCGGGCCGGACCACGCGGCGTCGCTGGACGCGGCGGCGTTCGCGCGGTACGCCGAGGCGTCCCGGTCGAGCGGGAGGCTCGCGTTCGCGGAACATGATCCGCGCATCGGCCCACCCGAGAAGCGCGTGCTGGCGTGCGAGACGGACGTTCGGCGCGTCTCGCGCCAGTCGATCACCACGCGGCGCGCTCTCTCGGCCGGCCATGCCCTCACGCGCGACGACCTGGCGATCAAGCGCCCCGGAACGGGGCTGGAGCCGTGGCGGCTCGGAGAGGTCGTGGGTCGGCGCCTCGCGCGGGGTGTGAACGCGGATATGCCGCTCGGCGCGGGCGATCTCGCTCCGGAGTAGAGTGCCCGCATGATCGGCGACGGATGGGACGGTGAGCCTTCGTTGCGACCGGGCGAGTACGAGGACTCGTCGTTGAGTTCGCGCAGGCGCGTGATGGTCGTCACGGGGACGCGGGCGGAGTTCGGCCTGCTGCGCCCGGTGATGGAGGCGGTGCGCCGGCATCCCGAGCTGGAGTTGCTGGTCGTCGCCGCCGGGGCGCACCTGATCCCGCCCGCGGAGACGTTCCGCGAGGTGAAGGCGGCGTTCCCGGTGGCGGACTCGGTGCCGATGCAGAAGGCGAGTGACTCGACGCGCCTCGACGACGCCGAGGCGCTGGGACGGGGGGTGGCACGCTTCGCTCGCTCGATCGCCGGGCTGAGGCCGGATTGGGTCGTCGTGCTGGGGGACCGTATCGAGGCCTTCGCGGCTGCGAGCGCTGCCTCTGTCGGCGGCGTGGCCGTCGCCCACCTGCACGGCGGCGATCGGGCCGAGGGCGTCGCCGATGAGGCGATGCGGCACGCGATCACCAAGCTCGCCCACCTGCACTTGGCCGCAACCGAGCAATCGGCCGAGCGCATCCGGCGCATGGGCGAGCGGGCCGAGTTCGTCCGCGTCGTGGGGTCGCCCGCGATCGACGGGCTGGACGCGATCGTGCCCATGAGCGATGCCGAGGTCGGGACGCTCTGCGGCGGTGTGCCCGAGGCGGTCTTCCTGATGCACCCGATCGGCAGGCACGCGGAGGAAGAAGAGGCGGCGGCGTCCGGCGTGCTGGCGGGGCTGGAAGGGATGTGTGTCGCCGCGTTCGATCCGAACCACGACCCCGGCAGGGTGGGGGTGGCGCGCGCGGTCGAGAGCGCGGCGGGGCGTGGCGCGGTGCGGCGAGTCGGACACCTGCCGCGCGAGCGGTTCATCGGGCTGCTGAAGCGAGTCGCGGAGTCGGGCGGCGTGCTCGTGGGAAACAGTTCGGCGGGCCTGATCGAAGCGGCCGCGTTGCGTCTGCCCGCCGTGGACGTCGGGGCGCGCCAGGGCGGGCGCGAGCGTCCGCCGAACGTCGTCGCGTGCGAGGGCGAGGGAGCGCACGCGGTACGTCGTGCGGTGGAACGGGCGCGGCGGCTTGACCGATCCGCACTCACTCACCCCTACGGCGAGGGGCGTGCCGGTGAACGAGCGGCGGCGCTGCTGGCCTCGACGGACCCGGGATCGGCCATGCTGCTGCGCAAACGCTGCACGTACTGAGATCGCTCTGGCGCGAGCGTTCGGTCTGCGCGGGCGGTCCCGGCGGTGTTATCACCCAAGCCGCGCCGGCGGGCGAAGTTGAACCCGCCGTGCGCCGATGAACCGCCCTGATGCGCCGGGGCGAGTACCCGAAGGGAGCGGCAGAATGAGCGTTGCAGTGCAGAGCCGGGAAGAGGCGGTGGCGTCGGCGATTCGCGAGGTGAGCCACATCGCTACGTTGCCAGAGGTCACGCTGAAGATCGTGCAACTCGTCGAGAACCAGAGCTCGACGGCGCAGGACCTCAACCGCGTCATCTCGACGGACCCCGCGCTGTGCAGCCGCATCCTGAAGGTCGTGAACTCGTCGTTCTACGGCTTGCCTGGGCAGATCGCGTCCATCAACCGCGCGATCGTGCTGCTCGGGTTGAACGCGGTGAAGAACATCGCGATCGCCGCGAGCCTCGCCAAGCTCTTCCGGGGGGGTGAACTCACGACCGGCTTCTCGGCCCGCAACCTGTGGGACCACTCGAACGCGACGGCCGTGGCGAGCAAGATGATCGCCGATGCGCTCAAGCTCGGCCTGGCCGACGAGGCGTTTCTCGCGGGCCTGATGCACGACATCGGCATCATCGTCGAGATGCAGGCCGATCGTGCTCGCCTCATCGAGGTCGTCGAGAGCGTGCCGCGCGGTCCGGACGGCGCGCCTCGGGCAGATATGCTCGAAGTCGAGGAGCGTGTCTACGGTGCGAACCACCAGAACTTCGGGGCCGCGCTGTGCGAGAAGTGGAAGTTCCCCGCCTCGTTTGCACGGGTGACCGGGCACCACCACAACCCCTTCGACCTTCCCTTCGAGCAGCGGACACTGCCGCTCATCGTGTACGTCGCCGATCGCCTGGCCGGCGAACTCGAGGGCGGCTTCCGGCTGGACCTGGCCTCCCTGGAGATCGACCCGCGGGCGCTGTCCGACCTGAAACTGACCGACGCCATGCTCGACTCGATCCGGACCGCTCTACCCGAGGGGTGCGCGTCGCCGATCCTCTCACTGGAAGCCTGACGAGCCGGGGCGGGCGCGCCGCGGAAACGGACTCTCTTTCTCCCTCCGGGCGGCTGCATGGGAACATGCGGCCGCCTTTTTGCACGTTCACTCCGACGGAGCGGAGGCTCTCATGCGCTTCGCAACCGCGTCCGCGATCCGTGCTTCGAGCCGCTCGTCGCGCGTTGTCGGCACGAGATACCGCGCACCCTGCGATCGCCCGAGTTCCGGATCGAACGCCCGGCGGCTCCTGCCGACCGACTCGCTCTCCAGCCGCCAGCCCTGCCGGTGGAGCCGGTAGACGGTGACCTCGACGCGCCCCACCAGCGGGGCATCGAGCGAGCGCAGGTCGTCCGCCGCGCCGCCGTCGGCCGACGCGAACGTGACGCGGACTCGACGCTGCTGCCGATTCATCGCGTCGTCCCATTCCTGCTCGATCGTCGACTGCTCCGCGTCCCACGGCGTGGCCAGCCCGCTCGACCATTTCCCGGCCGTGGTCACGACGCCCGCGGCCGCGTCAACACGGTCGAGGTCGAAGCGGTAGTCGCGCAGGGTGTCGCGTGTCGCGTCGATCGCCGCGCCGTACGCGCCTGGGGGGATGGTGAACACGCCGTCGTTCTTCGGCGTCGTGCACCCGGATAGCACGAGAAGTGTCAGACAGGAGACACAGACGGCACGGAGCCGGCGGGCTGATTCGATGGACGGACGGCAGGGTGTGGGCGTGCCAGGCTGCGGGTTCATGACGTGTGGTACCGACGGTCGTCTCGTGCCGCGTGCGTGTGTCTCAGGGTAGCGTGATCCCGTCCGCCGTGGACTGGATGAGGCGCCAGGCCTCGCGGACGTGGCGTGCCTCGGTGGCCGTCGCCCCGATCGCCATGCGGGCCAGCAGCCGCGGCTGGACGCCGGGGGCGGCAAAGGTCGTGTGCGTCAGGAACGCGCGGCCTGTCGCGTTCACCCGGTCGAGCAGGTCGCGCGTCGCCCGGTCGTCGCCCCGCAGTCGGAAGCACACCAGCCCGAGCGAGCGCGGCACGGGCATCTCGAAGCGCGAGTCGCGCCCCACCCAGCGCTCGAACAGCGCTGCGATACGGCAGTGCTCGCGGATGTACGCCCGAAGCCCCTCGGCTCCGTAGTGCCGGATGACGAACCAGAGTTTCAGGGAGCGGAAACGGCGGCCCAGCGGAACCTGCCAATCGCGGTAGTCGATCACGCCGCCGGACTCCGAGGCCGCGTTGCGCAGGTATTCGGGCGTCACGCTCATGGCGTCGGTCAGGTCGCGCCGGGCGCGGGTCCAGAAGAGGTTGCAGTCGAAGTTCGTCAGCAGCCACTTGTGCGGGTTGATGGCGATCGAGTCGGCCCGCTCCACGCCGGCGATCATCGCCCGGTGCTCGGGGCAGACGAGCGCGCTCCCCGCCCACGCGGCGTCCACGTGCAGCCAGCCGTCGAAGGGCCGACCCAGCGCGGTCTGCCACGCTTCGTCCAGCGTGCGCACGAGGTCCGCGATCGGATCGATCGCGCCGACACCCGTCGTGCCGACCGTCGCAACCACGGCGAGCGGCGCGGGCGCGCCGGGTAGACCGAGCCGTTCGTCGAGCACGGCACGCAGCGCGCCGAGGTCCATCGCGCCGCGAGCGTCCGTCGGCACGCTCCAGAGGCGGTCGTCGTCCTCCGGGCCGTCGGCAACGCCCGCGATCATCGCGGCCTTGGCGATGGAGGAGTGCGCCGCCTCGGACGCGATGACCGCGAACGGTTTCTCGATGGCGGACTCGGCAAGACCGATCTCGGCGTCCGCGTCGGCGGGCGTGCGTCGTGCCCGCACGCGCCGCCACTTCCGGCGAGCCGCGACGAGAGCGACGAGGGCGGCTTCGCTCGCCGTGCCCTGAATGACGCCCCCTCCGCCCAGCCCTTTGTTGTCCGCGGTGGATCGGAAGCAGCCGGGCAGGCCGAAGAGTTCGGTGCACCAGTCGAGCATCCGGGTTTCGAGTTCGGTGCAGGCGGGGCTGGTCTGCCAGAGCATGCCCTGCACGCCGAGTCCCGCGCTGAGCAGTTCGCCCAGGATGCCCGGGCCGCTGGCGTTGCACGGGAAGTACCCGAAGAACGACGGGTGCTGCCAGTGCGTGAGGCCGGGGATGATGAGCGACTCAACGTCGCGCAGGATCGCGTCCCATTCGGCGGTTCGCTCGACCCGTTCCGGCGGGTGCTCGGGCAGGCGGGCGAGCAGGTCGCCCGGGCGGTAGGCCGAGAGCACGGGGCGGCGATCGACGGTGCGCAGGTAGTCCGCGACGAGATCGACCATCCGGTGGCCGAGCGCCCGGAACTCGTCCGGGGTCATATGGGATTGCGCATCCGCACCGGCATTGTGAGCGGCCATGCTCGAAGTGTACAAGCGAAAGCCGGCCCTGCGTCAGAGATCGGAAGCCGTGACGGTCACTCTGACGACGTGCTCAATCCCGTCCGACGCCGCCAGCACGAGCTCGACCAGGTCGGTGATCAGACCCGTGTTACGCGGCTTGACTAAGAGGCTAACCCGAAGCTCAGGGGAACCTTCGGCATCATGTTCCACCTCTGCCTCGACGTCGAGCAGGTGCTTCAAAGAGCGACACGACAGCAGTCGAAGCGGCAGCCCGTCGCGATGGACGCACGTAACCGATGCGACCAACGGGGCTTGGGTCGAAAGAAGAACAGAGGACGGCACAACCTCGACGACTTCCATGAATCTTGCGGTGACAGGGATCATCACATGAGGCATGTCGCTCGTTTCCGTGAACAGGTAGGCCTGACCAGCAAAGACGCCTGATCGCGCCCCGGTCGGATCGAGTTGAAGCATCACCTCATATCGGCCTTCAGCTGGAGCGGAGCGGTTCGCGAGTATGGTGGCCGAAATGCGCGGATTGTCGCCTTCTGCGCGGTAAAGTCGGCCAGCAACTCCGGGAAATGCAGCGGTGACGTGGACGAGTTGCTGTACGACGCCACCCGATACCGGGGTCTTCCTGAACGCGACCACGCGCGGTTCAATGCTCCACTGCTGAGAGGCCTTTGCGACGCATTCGACGAAGAGCGGGATCGCATCATCCCCGGCGCTGGCCATGAGCGAAAGCGACTGTCGGACGTCACCCGTGCGTCCCGCCAGGTTTAGCGTCACTTCGATCGTGGCGGCTTCGCCCGGTTCCAAAACATCCCGGTCAAAACCGCCGGCCGTGCAGCCGCACGTCGTGCTCAAGTCCGACAACCGCACAGTCACGTCAAGGACATTCCAGATATGCACATAGCCCGTCAGGAGCTCGCCGGAAACCCGCGAGCCGAAGTCGAGCGTTGTCCTCAGCAGCGGCACTCCAACGGCGTTGATGACTATCTCGGTCTCGGGAATCCCCTCGTCGGGACGCATCAGCCCTTCGGTATCGGCGGGCGTTGCGACGGACGGGCCATGCACGCCTGACGCGTCTTCTGCGGACCGCCAGCTGCCCGTTTGGACTTCGGTTGAGCGATTCGCCTCCATGGCGGCCGGGCGCTTGAACTCCGGCTTCGCACTGCCCGAGACGGCGAGCAGAGGAAGATCGGCCAGTCGGTGCTCCGACAGGATGGAGGCCAGCCACGTCTCCGGTTCGATGACGAGTGCCGTGGATGGGTAAT
>JAANMX010001011.1_pt1 | contig 34093 bp, 28 predicted proteins | sample 7279681 | NCBI WGS metagenome assembly JAANMX01 (sample SAMN14094542, study PRJNA606508) | bioreactor metagenome | isolation source: A lab-scale SPAN reactor treating ammonium-rich wastewater day 351 | place: Ireland: Galway | collected 2018-01-01 | reverse complement strand
CCAGTGCCTCGCCGTCGAGGAACCCGGCCGCCGGCTCGACCCCCCGGCCATCGTCCAGCGACGCCGCGAAACCTCGCGCCGCGCCGCCGCGCAACTCCTTCGTTCCACATCCTCCCCCGCAGCAGCCCCTGAGCGAATCGATCCCGGCAACTCTCAAACCGGGGCGTGGCCCGGCAGGCCCCGGTCGATCACCGCGCGCGCCCGCTCCCCCTCAATCCAACCTCACCAGCCTCACGTTCCTGAACTGGATCGGCGTCCCCTCCGACTGCAGCGCGATCGTCCCGGCCACGACCTCCGCACCGGTCGCGTGATTGAGCGTCTCTCCGTTCACGATCAGCGTGATCTCGCCACCGTTGACGATGATCTCGTACTCGTTCCACTCGCCCGCGGGCCTCTCCGCGGCGTGGGATTTCACGATCCGACGCCCGCTCGTCCGCGCGGGATCACCCACGACCTCCGTCCCCCCGATGCAGATGAAGTCGCCCGCGTTCCCGGCGTGCAACTGGGCCTCGACCGAACGCGGCCAGACCTTGTCCTCACCGACGACGCGGACCAGCACCCCGCTGTTCCCGGTCCGCCCGGTCTCCGGATCCCACCGCCACTCGACCCGCAGGATGAAGTTCGTATACGCCTCGTTCGTGCGAATGTACCCGGCCGGATCGCCGGTGCAGAGCAGCACGCCCTCGCGCACTGTCCACGTCCCGCTGTCGGCCTCTGTCCCGACCACCGTCCACCCGTCGAGATTCCGACCGTTGAAGAGCGCAACCTCCCCGGGCATCCGCGCGCCGAGATCACGCACCCGAACGTTCCGGAACGAGACCTCGTCCCCGTGGTCCTGCAGCGCGACGTGCCCGCGCGGCTGGACACCGAACCCCTGCATCGGCGCGAACTTGCTCCGCTTGATCGCGTCGGCCCACTCGGCGGTGGGCGACCCGTCGTCGTTGAACGCCCGGACCTCGACGACCTTCACCCCGTTCAGCCAGTGCTGGATCACCCCGTTGCGGATCACCACCCTCGCGTCGTTCCACTCGCCCGCGGGCTTCGACAGCTTCCCCTCCGCCGGTGTGAACAGGTCGTAGAGCGCGCCCGCCGAGTGCGGGTGGTTCCCCGCGAGGTTGTGCCCGTGATCGTCCAGCACCTGGAACTCCGGCCCCGTCTGCCATGTATAGTCGCCGCGCTCCACGACCCGGTAGATGATCCCGCTGTTCGCCCGCGGCGCGACACGGTACTGCAACACGAGATCGAAGTCCCCGAACTGCTCGCGTGTGATGATGTCGCCCCCGCCGCCGCCGACCGCGTGCGTCAGCACGCCCTCGCTCAGCGTCCACCCCGACGCCGGGAACGAGTCCTTCCTGTACCCGCGCCAGTGCTTCATCCCCTCCGCCCCCGTCAGCAGCGTCCACCCCTGCGCTCGCTCCACGGCTGTCAGCGCATCAGCGGAACCAACCGCGGCCGGCTGCGCGATCACGGGCGTGCAGGCCGCGGCGACAAGAACGGCGAGCGTTACAGGCTTCATGGCAGGCTCCTCTCGGCGGCGCGACCCGCAGGCGTACACCCGCGAGGCGACAGCGTGAGAAAGCATACCAGACATCCAGCCTGCGCGCGAAAGGGGCGCGGGGGAAGGATCGCCCGCGCCCCGTGGGGCAGCCCCGCTCGTGCCCGGGGCCGCCCGGGAGCCGCCGTCGCGCGACGGGTTCCCCGCGCGCGGCAGCCCGGAGAGAGACCGTCCTGCCTACTCGACACGCTGCCAGTGGTCGATGAACTCACCCTCGCGCGACGCGGTGATCGTGCGGTTCTTGAACGTCAGCCGCATCTCACCGCGCAGCGGAAGGTCGAACGTCACCGCCTCGCCATCGCGCTCGACCCGCGCGGTGGCCGTGTTCCGCTCGGCGTCCCGCACCGGCTGGTCGGCGGAGTTGAAGACGAGGAAGTGGATGTTCTCCTCGGAGTAGTTCTCGTCGTTGATGGTGTAGCGCGCGATGGACGAGATGGAGTGGACCTCGCCGTCGCTCGTCGTCCAGTAGGCGTTCATGTTGCGGTACTGCCGCGTGAAGGTCAGGAGACCGTCGATCTCGGGCGCGCGGAGCACCGTGCCGTCGGGCAGTTCTCGCATGACGAGCCGGTACGTGCCCTCGATGGAGGGCGGAGCGCCCGAGCCTCCTGACTCGGGGTAGCCCGCCAGCACGGCCGCGCCGATCGCCGCTCCACCCAGAACGCCCGTGAGCACTTTCGTTCGCTTCATTGCGAGTCTCCAGTCGCCGGATCCTGCCCGGCCGAGGTGCGGCACGCGCGCACCAATCGCGCCGTTCACGCATCCGACGGAGTTCCCTGGCTGTCTCGATCCCACTCACATGCGGGCGGGCACGCTGCCCGCCGCTTCGTTGAGATCAATACGCAGCGCCCCGGCAGGGTGTTTACCCGGTTCGGCTCGGAACACGCCCGGCGCACGCGCCACGCGGGAAGTTTGACGATGTGGAGGGGTCATGTTCGCAGGCGTGTTCGCGCGTTGGTCGGCAGGCATCACACCGGGTCGCGCCTGCGCACCGTGCCGCCGATCACCATTGCCGCCGCGAAGAGCATGAGGTCCTTGATGAGGTACTGCCCCTCCGGTGTCGGGCCGAGGGGGACGTGGTCGAAGCAGACGTCGGCGCGCAGGACGAGCGCGAGGAACGTGCCCGGCAGGCGGATGGCGAGGAGCAGGAGTGCGAGCCGATTGAGCCGGCGCACGATGAGCGTCATGCCGATCGCCGCTTCCCACCAGCCGAGCGCGGGCACCATCACGTCGGGTGAGCCGAGGTAGATCGTGTGGGCGAGGAGCGAGGAACCGGTCTTGAGGCCGAAGACCTTGAGCAGGCCCATCCATGCGAAGTACACGCCGAGGGTGATGCGGTGCGCGCCGTGCCCGTGCCGGTCCATCCAGCCTGCGATGGCGGCGTCGAGACGGTCCAGTCGGCTCGGGAGCGCGGGCATGATCGGCCTCCTCGGCGGTGCGGGTGCGCGCACGATAGCCTGTGCCCGACACACCAACGCCCGCCCGGCGACGCGGCGCGGCGGACGGGGAGGCGAACGATGGCGTGGGCGATGCTCTTCGTGGCGGGGCTGTTCGAGGCGGGGTGGGCGTTCACCATGAAGCAGTCGGAGGGTTGGACGCGGCTGCGGCCGAGCCTGCTCACCATCGCGCTGATGATCGTGAGTTTCTACCTGCTCTCGCGTGCGATGAAGGACCTGCCCGCGGGCACGGCGTACGCGGTGTGGACGGGGATCGGCACTGTCGGCGTGGCCGCGCTCGGCGTCGCGTTCCTGAAGGAGCCTGTCACGCCCGCTCGGCTTCTCTTCATCGGGCTGATCGTGGCGGGAATCGTGGGGCTGAAGGTGACGAATGGCAAATAGCAAATGGGCAAATGGCACATGTGCGAGGAGCACGGGTCGGATCGGGGAGGGGACGGGAGAAGCGGTCAGTGTGGTGATTGATCGCGGCGGCGCTTCGGGGGGCGTTTCGGGAGCCAGCCCATTCGTGCGAACCAGACGATCATGGCGACGGCGATGGCGGCCATGGCGAGCATGACGACGGGGTAGCCGAACCGCCAGCGAAGTTCGGGCATGTTCCAGGGCGAGGCTTCGGGGTCGAAGTTCATGCCGTAGATGCCGACGACGAAGGTGAGCGGGATGAAGATGGTGGCGATGATGGTGAGGAGTCGCATGGCCTCGCCCATGCGAACGTTGATGGTGGAGAGGTAGAGGTCCACGAGGCTCGCGGCGATCTCGCGCTGCGTCTCGACGAGGTCCATGATCTGGAAGGCGTGGTCGGCGGCGTCGCGGATGAAGGGTCTGGTTTCCGGTCGGATAAGCTCGTGCTCGCCTCGGTAGAGCTGGGTGAGCGCGTCGCGCAGCGGCCAGATGGCGCGGCGGATGGTGAGCAGGTCGTGCTTGACCTGCTGGAGGCGCACGATGGTCTGCTCGGAGGGCTTCGTCGCGGCTTCTTCCGCCAGCCGTTCGAGATGATCGTCGAAGGCTTCGAGGAGGGGGAAGTAGGCGTCGAGGACGGCGTCGATGACGGCATACGCGAGGAAGTCGGGTCCGGAGCGTCGGACGCGGGTCTGGCCGCGGCGGATGCGTTCGCGGACGGGTTCGAGGCAGTCGCCCTCGTGCTCCTGGAAGGTGATGACGAAGGAGCGGCCGAGGAAGATGGAGAGTTGCTCGGTGTCGAGCGCGCCGCCCGGGCTGCTTTCGCGCGGCATGCGGACGACGAGGTAGAGCACGTCCGTGTATTCCTCGACTTTCGGTCGCTGGTGGACGTTGACGGTGTCTTCGAGCGCGAGGGGGTGGAGGGTGTAGGCCTCGCCGATGCGCTGGATGACGGCGGCGTCGCCGAGGCCGTCGACGTTCAGCCAGGTCACCTTCGCTTCGTGAGTCGGCGTGGGGACGTCGGGCGAGGCGGGCCTGCTCTCGTCGAGGCTCTGCTCGGTGTAGCGCATGACGCGGAGGCTCGGTCGCGGCGCATCGGGCTGGGCCTGGATGAGGCCGGGCGGCGAGCCGCGAGGAGGGCGCTTGAGGCGACGGACACGGGCGCGGAGCCTGAGCGGGAGCCGGGTCATCGGGCGTCTCCGGGAAGCACGCGGGATGGTAACCGATTCGCCGGTGTGCCCCCCGCGGGAGGTGTTGTGATGAAGCGTGGCGGCGTCGTTCGGGGAAAGGGGGGGGTGGCTTGCGTGGAACGGACGGCGTGGCGACCCTTTCAGGGTCAAGGCGGGGAGATGCCTGATCCCTGGCGTCCGGCCCTTCGGGGCGAAGAGGCTTCGGAAGTGATTTGTCCTTGATCTCGGATGGGCCGAGGAGAGAGGGTGAGAAGGGCTAGACGCCCGCGCCGGCTCTTGCTTCGTTGAGTTTCTTGCGGATGACGGTGTGGAGGATGCCGCCGTTGCGGTAGTACTCGGCTTCGATGGGTGTGTCGATGCGGCATCGGCAGGTGAAACTGACGACGGAGCCGTCGGGGCGCGTGGCGGTGACGGGGACGTCGCAGCGCGGGTCGATGGGGTCGGGGAGGTGGATGTCGAAGAGTTCGTCGCCGCGGAGGCTGAGGGAGGATGCGCTCTGGCCGTCCTTGAAGACGAGCGGGAGGACGCCCATGAAGACGAGGTTTGAGCGGTGTATGCGTTCGAAGGACTCTGCGATGACGGCGCGGACGCCGAGGAGGTACGCGCCCTTGGCGGCCCAGTCTCGGCTGGAGCCCATGCCGTAGTCCTTGCCCGCGAGGACGACGAGGGGGACGTTCTTGGCCTTGTAGCGTTCCGCGGCGTCGAAGATCCAGCAGACGGGTGCGTCGGTGAGGGTTGCGCCGCGGGTGAAGTCGCGGGTCCACCCGCCCTCCGGGATCGCGCCGTCCTGCCCGGCTGCGATGCGGTTTCGGACGCGGACGTTGGCGAAAGTGCCGCGGGTCATGACACGGTCGTTGCCGCGGCGCGCGCCGTAGGAGTTGAAGTCCTGCTTGCGCACGCCGAGGGAGAGGAGGTACTGTCCTGCGGGTGAGTTCTCGGCGATGGAGCCTGCGGGCGAGATGTGATCCGTGGTCACGCTGTCGCCGAGGTAGGCGAGCACGCGGGCGCGGCGGATGGGGGTCGCGCCCGGTGCGGACTCGCTCATGCCCTCGAAGAAGGGCGGGTTCTGGACGTAGGTGGACTTCGCGTCCCACGGGTAGAGTTCGCTTCGGCTGACGGGCACCTTGTTCCAGGTGTCGTTGCCGGTGAAGACCGCGCCGTACTTCGAGCGGAACTGGTCGGGGGCGACGCAGGCGTTCTTGACGGCCTGCACCTCGGCGTGCGTGGGCCAGAGGTCCCGGAGGAAGACATCGCGGCCGTCCTGGGTACGGGCGAGCGGCTCGCGCGTGAGGTCGAGATCGACGGTGCCGGCGATGGCGTAGGCGACGACGAGGGGGGGGCTTGCGAGGTAGTTGGCGCGGACCGAGGGGTGGACGCGGCCCTCGAAGTTGCGGTTGCCGCTGAGGACACTGGCAACGACGAGGTCGCCCTTCCTGACGGCTTCCTCGATCTCGGGGGGGAGAGGGCCGGAGTTTCCGATGCAGGTGGTGCAGCCGTAGCCGACGGTTTGGAATCCGAGAGCGTCGAGGTCCGGGGTAAGGTTGGCCTTGTCGAAGTACTCGGTGACGACCTTGGAGCCCGGGGCGAGGCTGGTCTTGACCCACGGCTTGCGCTTGAGGCCGAGGGTGCGGGCCTTGCGCGCGACGAGTCCGGCGGCGATCATCACGTCGGGGTTGCTGGTGTTTGTGCAGCTGGTGATGGCGGCGATGACGACGGAGCCGTGGCGGAGGGTGACTTCCTGGCCGGGCTTCTCGGGTCGGCTTGCTTCGGTGAGGGTGACGCGGACGCCGTGCTCGCCGTGGTTGTTGCCCTGGGCGGCCTTTTCGGGATTGACGGGCGCGCCCCTGGACTGGCCGCCCTCTCCGGCCCACTCGTTGAGGTTGACGCTTTCACCGGGCGCCTTCTTGCCGAAGGTGTCCACGAGGTCCTTGCGCCACTGGGCCTTCATGGAGGCGAGCAGGACACGATCCTGCGGACGGCGCGGACCGGCGAGAGAGGGTTGGATGGTGGAGAGGTCGAGTTCGAGGACCGCGGTGAACACCGGATCGGGCGAGCCGGGGGTCCAGAACATGCGGTTGGCCTTGCAATACTTCTCGACGAGTTCGACGGTCGCCTCGTCGCGGCCGGTGAAGCGGAGGTAGTCGAGGGTTTTCTGGTCAACGGGGAAGAAGCCGACGGTGGCGCCGTACTCGGGCGCCATGTTGGCGATGGTGGCGCGGTCGGGGATGGAGAGTTCGGCCATGCCCGGGCCGAAGAACTCGACGAACTTCTCGACGACGCCGAACTCGCGGAGCATCTGGGTGACGGTGAGGACGAGGTCGGTGGCGGTTGCGCCTTCGGGGAGTCGTCCCTTGAGTTTGAAGCCGATGACCTCGGGGGTGAGCATGTAGACGGGCTGTCCGAGCATGACGGCCTCGGCCTCGATGCCGCCGACTCCCCAGCCGAGGACGCCGAGGCCGTTGATCATGGTGGTGTGGCTGTCGGTGCCGACGAGGGAATCCGGGAAGACAGCGGTGGCGCCGTCGTCCTGCGCGCGTGTGAGGACGCCCTGCGCGAGATACTCGAGGTTGACCTGGTGGACGATGCCGGTGGCCGGCGGGACGACTCTGAAGTTGGAGAGTGACTCCTGCCCCCACTTGAGGAAGCGGTAGCGTTCGTTGTTTCGCTCGAACTCCTTCTGGGCGTTGATGGTGAGGGCGACGCGGGTGCCGAAGTCGTCGACCTGGACGGAATGGTCGATGACGAGGTCGCAGGGGACGGCGGGGTTGATCTGGGCGGGGTCCCCGCCGAGTCGCTTCATGGCGTCTCGCATGGCGGCGAGGTCGACGACGCAGGGGACGCCGGTGAAGTCCTGCAGAACGACGCGGCCCGGCATGAAGGGCATCTCGACGGGATCGACCTTGGAGGCGTCGTACCCGGCGAGGCCGGCGACGTCGTCCTGGGTGACGATGAAGCCGTCCACGTTTCGGAGGACGGATTCGAGCAGGACGCGGACGGAATACGGCATCCGTTCGATGCGCGCGAGTCCGGCGCGTTCGAGGGCGCCGAGGTCGTACCAGACGAACTCGCCGGCCGAGGTGCGGAGGGTGCTGCGGGAGTTGAAGGGGTTGCGTGGCATCGGCCGGCCTCCGTCTGCGTTGCGGGCGTTTATCCGACACTATCGGCGCGCGGGTCGGTGAATCAAATATCGGCGATTGTCCGGCGTCGGGGGCGGTGGAATATGCTCGTCTCGAGCCGCGGGAGTGCGGCCCGGAGGGTGACGCGCGTGATCGATCTTCGCTCGGACACGATCACGCGGCCGACGGCGGCGATGCGCCGGGTGATGGCGGAGGCGCCGGTGGGCGACGACGTGTTCGGGGACGACCCGACGGTGCGCCTGCTGGAGGAGCGGTTCGCGGGGCTGTTCGGGAAGGCGGCGGCAGTGTTCGTACCGTCCGGGACGATGGCGAACCAGCTGGCGATCCGCGCGCAGACGGAGCCGGGTGACGAGGTGATCACGCACCCGGAGAGCCACGTGGTGCATTACGAGTCGGGCGCGCCGGCCGCGCTGTCGGGGGTGACGCTGCGGTACGCGGACGGGCCGCGGGGCACGTTCGGGGCGGAGGCGGTGCGTGCGTTGATCCGGCCGCGCGACCCGCACTACGGACCGGCTGCGCTGGTGACGGTGGAGAATACACACAACCGGGGCGGGGGCCGGGTGTGGCCGGTGGAGCAGTTGCGCGCGGTGCGTGAGGAGTGCCTGCGGCTCGGGGTGCGGATGCACCTGGACGGGGCGCGGATCTGGAACGCGCACGTGGCGTCGGGGGTATCGCTGGCGGAGTACGGGTCGCTGGCGGACACGGTGTCGGCCTGCTTCAGCAAAGGCCTCGGCGCGCCGGTGGGCAGCGCACTGGCGGGCGATGAGCGGACGATCGCGCGGGCGCGACGGTTCCGCAAGATGTTCGGAGGGGGGATGCGGCAGGCGGGAGTTCTGACGGCGGCGTGCCTGTATGCGCTGGATCATCACGTGGCGCGGCTGGGGGAGGACCACGCGAAAGCGCGCGCGCTGGCGGAGCGGCTGGCGCGGGTTCCGGGGGTGTCGGTCGATCCGGCGGAGGTGGAGACGAATCTCGTGTATTTCGGGGTCGATCCGCGATTCGGCGGGGCGGATGCGGTGTGCGCGCGGCTCGGGGAGGCGGGGGTGGGCGCGCTGTCGGAGGGGCCGCACAGGATTCGTGCCGTCACGCACCTGGACGTGACGGCGGATGATGTCTCGCGGGCGGGCGAGGTGATCGCGAACGTGCTGGCCTGAGGGCGTCGGCGCGATCGGCACAGCCCGCATGATCGTCAGTGTCTACGCGGGTTCGCGGCCCGGGGATGCTCGGCGGGGCGGGGCGTGCCGATACCACGATGAGGCGCCGGGCCGGAGTGGGCGGCGGCGGTGCGCACCGGGAACCCTTGCCGCGGGTGAGCGCGATGGCTTCAACGAACAACACAGACCACGAGCGTGCGGTGGACGGCGTCGAGCGGGCGCAGGGGGAGGCGCCGGGGCTGGACGCGGAGGGCATTCTCGAGGTCGTCTCGACGATCGAGGGGCGGCTCGAGGAGGTGCGGCGGATCCACGAGCAGCAGGAGGCTGAGCGTGCCGCGCTGGAGCAACGCGAGGCGGAGGCGGCCGAGCGCGAGCGGCAGCTGACGGAGCGTGCGCGGCGGATCGCGGAACTGACGCGGGAACTGGAGGAGCGGCGTGCCGCGCTGGAGGCGGAGCGTCAGACGGCGGTGTCGGAGTTGGAGGCCGCGCGGGCGGAACTGGCATCAGCGCGGGCGCGCGCGGCGGAGACGGCGGCGGCCGGGCAGGCAGCGCCGGGCGAGGCGGAACGTGCGGAGGCACGCTGCAGCGAACTCGAGGAAGAGTGCGAACGTCTTCGCAAACGCATCGAGGAGATGCGGGACGACCCGTACCGCCAGCAGGCGGAGCGGGAAGAGGCACGGGCGCGGCGCGTGGCGAGGCAGGCGCGCTGGTCGTCGTCGATGCGTTCGTGCGCGCTGGCGTTGATCTGGATGAGCCTGGCGGGGCTGGTGGCGCACGCGGGTTGGATCGGGCTGACGTATACGTCGCCGGAACAGGCGGCGATGTCGCTGGGGCTGGGGTTCGCGGCGGTGTTCTTCGGCGCGATGACGGTGGCGCGTCGTCTGCTGGACCCTCCCGCGCTGGCGATCGGCGCGCTGGGGGCGACGTTCGGTGTCTGGTTCCCCGAGTGGGTCGGCGCGATCGAACTCGCGATCCAGACGTGGAGCCTGCCGCTGGGTGGGTTGCCCGAAGCGGTGATCCCGATGATCCCGATCAGTTTCGCCGTGGCGACGACCTCGCTGGCGATGGCCGTCGCTCTGTTTGCGCTCACAGGTTCGGGGACCGTCCTGCTGCTGGCGGCGTTCGGCGCGGTGGCTTGCTCCCTGCTCACGATCATGCCGGACCGGTCTGGCGTGACCGTCTTTGGCGCGGCGGTGCTGTGGAACGCGCTGGTCGCGACCGGCCTGACGCGGTGGGCGGTTGTCGTTCGGGGGGGGACGCCGGCATCGAGTGCGAACGCGATCGCTGCCGGGGAGTGAAGTCGCACGGAGGAGGAACCGCCCCTTCACGGTCGCGGCCCGTTGTTTCGCGTTGCGTCATGCGGGAGTCGGAAGGAGGCCGGGGGGGGCGTCTCCTTCGGTATCGGTGCGCGGGTCTGGGGCAGGGCGGTCGCCTGGCGCACGCTTGCGGGCTTCCGCGGCGAGGAGGTCTGCGGTGGTCGAGCGGCCGAGCGATTCGCCGCGCATGAGGCGATGCACCTCGTCGCCGGAGAGGGTCTCGTGCTTGAGGAGAGCCTGGGCGACGGCCTCGACCTTGTCCCAGTTTTCGTTGAGCATTCGCTCGGCGTCGCTGTAGGCCTCGTCGACGAGGCGACGGACTTCGTCGTCGATGATGCGAGCGGTTTCCTCTGAGTAGCCGCGCTCGGGGAAGAAGGACTCTCGGCGGTCGTCCGCGCCGTAGCGGACGAAGCCGAGGCGTTCGCTCATGCCCCACTCCTCGACCATGACGCGGGCGAGGCGGGTGACCTGCGAGATGTCCATGGCCGCGCCGGAGGAGACGTCGCCGACGGCGCGTTGCTCGGCAATTCGGCCTCCGCAGGCAACGCGCATGGTGGCCTTGAGATAGCGCAGGCTGTAGCCGAGGCGGTCCTTCTCGGGGAGGCTGAAGGTGGCGCCGAGGGCCTGCCCTCGTGGGATGATGGTGACCTTGTGGAGCGGGTCGGCGTCCTTGAGGAGGGCCTGGAGGACGGCGTGCCCGGCCTCGTGGTATGCGGTGGCGCGGTTCTCCTCCGCCTCGCGGACGCGGCTCTTGCGGGCCCGGCCGAACTTGACCTTGTCGCGGGCTTCTTCGAGGTCTTCCTGCTCGATGAAGTCCTTGTTGTGCATGGTTGCGGCGATGGCGGCCTCGTTGATGATGGCTGCGAGGTCCGCGCCGCTGAACATGGGGGTCATGCGGGCGAGGCGTTCGAGATCGACGTCCGGGCCGAGTTTCACTTTCTTGGCGTGGACGCGGAGGATTTCGAGTCGTCCCTTGACGTCCGGGAGGGGGACGACGATCTGCCGGTCGAAGCGGCCGGGGCGGATGAGTGCGGGGTCGAGGACGTCCGGGCGGTTGGTTGCGGCGATGACGATGACGCCATCAACGGGTGTGAAGCCGTCCATCTCGACGAGGATGGCGTTGAGGGTCTGCTCGCGTTCGTCGTGTCCGCCGTGCGAGAAGCCGGAGCCGCGCTTGCGGCCGACGGCGTCGATTTCGTCGAGGAAGATGATGCAGGGAGCGCTTTCCTTGGCGCTCTTGAAGAGGTCGCGGACGCGGCTTGCGCCGACGCCGACGAACATCTCGACGAAGTCGGAGCCTGAGATGGAGAAGAAGGGGACGTCGGCCTCGCCCGCGATGGCCTTGGCGAGGAGGGTCTTGCCGCAGCCGGGTTCGCCGATGAGGAGGACGCCGCGCGGGATTCGCCCGCCGAGCTTGGTGAACTTGCGGGGGTTGCGGAGGAACTCGATGATCTCGGCGACTTCTTCCTTGGCCTCGTCGATGCCTGCGACATCGGCGAAGGTGACGCCGGTCATCTCCTTGTTCATGACGCGGTGTCGGCTCTTGCCGAAGGAGCCGAGCATCCCGCCGGGGCCTGCGCCGGCGTTTCGGAGGCCGCGGATGACGAAGAACCAGATGAGAAGGAGGATGAGGACGAGCGGGCCGAAGGTGAGGAGAAAGGGCATGAATGCGGAAGGTTGTTGGATTCTGGCGCGGTTGTCGGTGATTTCGAGGACGCGCTTGGTGACGGTCTCGCCGGTGGCGGCGTTGAAGGGGACTGAGAGGGCGGTCTCTGAACGGCTGTCGGGGCCTGGCTTCTGTCGAGCGGTGACGGCGTTGCTTCGGATGACGACGCTGTCCTCGACGATCTGTCCGTCGGCCCAGTGGGTCTCGAACTGGGCGAGCGTGATCTGCTGTCCGCCGCCGGGGGAGTTGAGGAACATGAAGAGGAGGACAGCGATGAGGAGGAGGGAGACGAGGCCGAAAAGGCCCCGGCTGGGCTGGGTGCCGGTCGGCTTGCCGGGGCCTGAAGGGCCGCCGGACTTCTGATCGCGCGAACGGTCATCGTGGCTGCCGCCCTGCTGACCCATGGGGTGGCTCAGCGGGGTTGGCGCCTGTGCGCGGTCTGAAGGCGGGTCTGGACGCATCTGGGCGAGGTCTCCGAGGACTTCTTCGGACAGGAGCGGTCGGTGGTTCACCCCCGGACGGGAAACGGTAGGCGTTGGAAGGGTGCGCTTCGACCGTGCGCCGGGGTCACCAGTTGGCGCGGAGTTCGGCGACGATGTCGCGCGAGAGTTCGCGGATGGCCTCGTTCTGGCCGACTTCGAGGCGTTCCTGGACGCCGCGGTGTGGGACGAACGTGGCGAGCGAGGAGAAGTTTCGGCGGCTGACGATGGGCTGGCCGGTGCGGTTGTCGATCCACTCGAACTCGACGGTGATGCGGACACCCTGTTCCTGGACGAGGCCGGTGGTGCGCTGGCGCGTGACGCTCTCGAGGTCCGAGCCTGTGATGGCGCCGCGGAGCGTGGTGGTGGCTTCGCCGGAGCGGACGACGCGCCAGGGCGTGGTGCGCTGGATTTCTTTGACGACGGCCTCGGTGAGGCGGGCTTCCATGCCGGTGGAGAAGGTGCGGTTTTCGAAGACGGGCACGGCGATGGTGCGCACGTGGGGATCGTGAGTCGTAGCGAAGGCGTAGCCGGTGCGCGGGTCCGAGGAGCAGGCGCAGGCGAGCGCGCAGGCGATGAGGGCAAGGGCGACGGCTGCGGTGCGCGTCACGGCTGATCGCCCTCCGCCGGGGGGTTCGCTTCGGCAGGCTCGTCGTCGTAGTACGGAAGGTCTGGCGCGCCGGCTTCGAGGTCGGCGGGTTCAAGCCAGCCGTACTGCTCGAGGACGGCGATGGCGCGTGTCGCGGCGACGGTGTGCGGGTGGCGTCGCGCGAGGCGTTTGAGGGACATGCGCGCGCTGACGCCGTCGCCCCTGGCGAGGTACCAGCGTGCGGCGGCGAGCCGTTCGGCGGCGGCGGACTCGTCGATGCGTGCGAGGAGGGCCTCGGTGATGCCGCCATCCTCGGCATCGGCGGGGTATGCGGCGCGGAAGTCTTCGATGAGGGCGCGGGCCTCGACGAGTCCGGTGCCGTCGTACTCCGGCCCCTTGAAGCGGCCGAGGTTGGCGTAGATGCGCCGGAGCATGGCCTTGCGCCGGTGCTGGCTCTGGGGGTAGTTGGTGAGGAAGATGCCGTACATCTCGGCGGCCATTTCGAGCTCGCGTTCGCGGTAGAAATAGTCGGCGAGTTCGAGAGCGGCGCGTTCGGCGATCGCGCTGCCGGGGAGGCGCTCCTGGACGCGCATGAGGAGTTCGACGCCGATGGTCTTGCCGCTGTCGATGCGGAGGCCGAAGACCTTGCGCTTCAGGCCGTGGAGGTAGCGTGTGCCGATCTCGAGTTCTCGTTCGACGGCGGCGGCGAACGCGCCGGAACCGGGAAAGGAGTTGATGACCATCTCGTAGTCGTAAAGGGCCTTGTACTCGTCGCCGGCCGCGGTGAGGGCGTCGCCGCGGAGGAGGTAGGCCTCGGCGAGCCAAGGGCTGTCGGAGCGCTGGTTGTCGTTCAGCCACCTTGCGGCGATGGCACGGGCTGCCTTGGTGTCGCCGGCGGCGAGGAGGCGTCGTGCCTCCGCGATTCGGCCCTCGTCGGAGTCGGGGTCCGGAGCGCGGGTGCGGACCCAGTCGCCGGATTCGTCGAGTTCGTAGGTGGATTGCTGGGCAACCACCGACGCGCACGCAAGGCAGAGCGTGAAGCAGGCCGCGAAGCGGTGGTGCGGGGCGCACGGACGCATGGGCAGGAAGGATACCCGGGATCGGTGGAGGAGGAGGCTGCGAGAAGCGAGGCAGGTGAGGGACAAGCCCTGCCCGTCGGGGCGCCGGCGACGGGCCAGAGCGGCCGGGGGTCGGTGGCTTATCCCGATTGCATCTCGCTTGCGCGGCGTCACTCGACGGTCAGGATGCCCTGCATCGCGCGCAGGTAGTTGATCTGGCCGAAGTGGTAGGCGTCGTGAGGGAGGAACTCGGCGAGAACATCGTTGGCGGGATCGGGGTCGCGGAGCGCGGCGGCGACGCGGGCGTGCGTGTCGTCGAGGCGTCGCCGAGCCTCGGCCCAGGCGGATTCGGAGCGGTCGGTGATCTCGGGGAAGTTGAGGCGGGCGCGCTCATCGGGCGTGGTGCGTTCGCCGGTGCGGGCGCGGCGGAGCGCAGCCTCGCGCCAGAAGACCAAGTGCAGGACGATCTGCCAGATCGAGTGGCGGCCCGGCGCGGGGGACCAGGCGGCCTGCTCGGCGGTGAGGGCGTCGATCGAGGCACGCCACGGCGCGGCCCAGTGGCCTTCGGTCAGGACTTCGTCCCACCAGGAGGCGATGAGAGCGCGGGCTTCGGGGTGCATGAGTGCGGCTCCATCGTGCGTGCGTCGGCGGTGCGCACGGATGATACGGACGGCGTGAGCCCCTGCGCGAGGAGGAGATGAGCAGGCGAAGCGCCACCACGGAGAGGCTGGGTGCCCGAGCACCCATGTCGGCTCGGGGGCGGCCGACGCCGGTGGCACAAGCAGGGTTGCACATGCGCTCTGTTTTTCAGATGACCCGATCTTCCTTCGCGATGCCGAGGGCGGGGCGGACGTCCACGTTGACAAGGTGTTCGCGTTGGAGGCGTTTGGCGGTTTCGGCGTCGGCGTAGTCGCTGTGGCAGGAGAGTTTGGCGGCGGCTCGCCCTTCGTCTGGTGCCTGATGCCCGGCGGACGATGGCTTGTTCTTGGCGGCGAGTTTGTGGATTTCGTCGGGAGTGAGGACGCCTCGTTGGCGGAGGATTTCCTGTTGTTCGGGGGTGAGTGGCGCGGAGCGCTTTGGCGCGCCGGGCGTCGTGCCGTCGCGGCCGCCGAGGCGTTCGAAGCCCTCGGCCTTTCCGCTGGCGAAGTCCTGGATTTCCTTGCTGATCCGGACGGAGCACCAGTCGTGGCCGCACATGGCGCAGAAGTCGGTATCGACGTCGAGGTCTTCGTCGTGGTAGGCGCGCGCGGTGTCGGGGTCGAAGGCGAGCTCGAAGTGCTTCTCCCAGTTGAGGGCGGCGCGGGCCTTGGTGAGCTGGTCGTCGCGGTCGCGCGTGCCGGGGATGCCGAGGGCGACGTCGGCGGCGTGCGCGGCGATCTTGTAGGCGATGCAGCCCTGCTTCACGTCGTCGCGCTTGGGAAGGCCGAGGTGCTCCTTGGGCGTGACATAGCAGAGCATGCTCGCGCCGTGGTAGGCGATGGCGGTGGCGCCGATGCAGGAGGTGATGTGGTCGTAGCCCGGGAACATGTCCGTGACCAGCGGGCCGAGCACGTAGAAGGGCGCGCCGTGGCAGAGTCGTCGCTGGATTTTGGCGTTGTACTCGATCTGGTCGAAGGGAACGTGGCCGGGACCTTCGATCATGACCTGGACGCCGTGACGCCAGGCGCGTTCGGTGAGTTCGCCGAGCGTTTCGAGTTCGGCGAGTTGTGCGTCGTCGGTGGCGTCGGCGAGTCCGCCGGGGCGGAGGCCGTCGCCGATGCTGAAGGTGACGTCGTGCTCGCGCATGAGCCGGCAGATGTCGTCCCACATGTCGTACATGAGGTTTTCGCGGTTGTGGTGGAGCATCCACTTGGCGAGGAGGGAGCCTCCGCGCGAGACGATGCCGATGAGTCGGTTGCGGACGTGCTTGAGGTGCGCGCGGCGGACGCCGGCGTGGATGGTGAAGTAGTCCACGCCCTGTGCGGCCTGGCGTTCGAGCATCTCCAGGACAGCGGCCTCGTCGAGGTCTTCGAGGCGTCGGCCGATGATCATGGAGTAGATGGGGACGGTGCCGATGGGAACGGTGGATTGTCGGCAGAAGGCCTCGCGGCATTCGTCGAGGTTGCCGCCGGTGGAGAGGTCCATGACGGTGTCCGCGCCCCAGCGGACGGCCCAGTCGAGTTTTTCGAGTTCCTCGGCGGTGCCGCTGGAGATGGGGGACGCGCCCATGTTGGCGTTGACCTTGGTGCGGCTGGCGCGGCCGATGCACATGGGGTCGAGGCGGTGGCGGAGGTGGTTGAAGTTGGCGGGGATGACCATGCGGCCGGCGGCGACCTCGTCGCGGACCTGCTCGGGCGTGAGGTGCGGCTCGCGCTCGGCGACGCGGCGCATCTGTGGGGTGATGAGGCCGAGGCGGGCGTGGTCGAGTTGGGTGAGGGGAGCGGTGAGTGCTGCGTCCCGCGTCTTGAGGTTGGGAGCAGGCACAGCCCGAATGAAACGGCCTATGTCGGGGTGGTTGTGTCCCGCGCAGCCGGTGGCGTGGTCGGGTGCGGATTGAATGGCCCAGCCTTCGGGGAGGAAGTCCCAGGCGGTGTAGGGGGAGGGGGGAGGCATGCCGGGGGTGTCGGGGGAGGAGTAGGCCCAGGGCGTGCCGACTCGCGGAGGATTTGCGAACGAACCCGGAGTAGTGGTGTTCGGCGTAGTCCCCGGATTGCCGCCGATCGCGGGGAGATAGAAGCGGGGGTCAGCGGTCGGGAGCATGGACTGTCTCCTGAGTCGAATCGATGAGATCGATCTCCGGCAACGGGGCTACGCCGAGGTTTCGGAGCATGTTGAGGCACTGGACGCGGTGGTGCGTGCCGTGATTGAAGACGTGGAGGAGCACGGCGGCCCTGATGAAGCGAACGGTGACGACACTGCCGTCGGGCTGCTCGAAGTCGCTGGCGATGACTTCGGCGAGTCGAGCGGAGGTTGAGCGTGAGAGGAGCGACGAGAGGTCGTCCCAGGCGTGCTCGTACCGGTCGATGATGGCATCCAAGGATACCGACGGTTCAGAGTTGAAGGGGCGTGGCGCTCTGCTGTCGGCGCGGTCGAGCCACCACTCCATGTTGGCGACGACGTGGACGAGAGTTCTGCGGATGGAGCCGAGCCCGATCTCGAAGGTGCGGTCGAGGGCGGCGTCGTCGAGCGCGCGATACGCGGCGAAGAGGCGTTCGGTGGCCCAGCGGTCGAAGTGAGCGAGGACGTGGAGCGGGTCCGATGGCTGCATCGCATTCCCTCCGCCGGTACGAACCGGATCAGGTTCTACGGGTGCTTCTCAGCGGCGGATGAGGCCCTGGGCACCGGGCGCCAGGCACTCGGGGCCGCGCCCCGTGCGTTGGTCGAGTATAGGGGTCGGTCAGACGCGCTGGAGGCGAGGGTGCGTTTGACGCTGCAGGCGACTTCGCTGTAGCGGAGGAGCCCGGGGGTATCGCGGTGCTGTTCGGCCCCGGTGGTGAGGGGGTGGTGCCGACGGACATGCGACGATTCCCGGGGAACGGGGTTTGTATCATTGCTGCATGAAGAGACGGCATGGCTTCGTGTGCGGACTTCTCTCCTCGATTGCGGCGGTGGCCGCGGCTGAGGATGGGCTGTTGATCGTCGCGCCGGCTGGGCTGGCGGATGCGCTCGGGGAGTTCGTCGAGTTCAAGCGCGAGCGGCTGGCGACGAGACTCGTCACGCTCGAGGATGCCCTTGCCGTCGGCGAGGGCGTGGACGACGCGGAGCGGCTGAAGCGGTTCCTCTACGAGCGGTGGCGCGAGGGTGGAGTGCGGTACGTGCTGCTGGTGGGCGATGCGGACGTGATGCCGGTGCGGTACATGGTCCTCGACCGGTGGACAGAGCCGGCGTTCCACTACGCGTTCTATCCGAGCGACCTCTATTACGCGGACCTGGCAAAGACGGACGGATCGTTCGAGGACTGGAACGGGCGAGCGGACGGGTTTCACGCGCACTACTTCGGCGAGGTGCGCGGAGAGACGAACAAGGACGACCCGATCAACTTCGACGGCGTGGACTACCGGCCGGAGGTCGGGCTGGGGCGGTGGCCGGTGAGCACGCCTGAGGAGGCGCGGCAGGTCGCGGCCAAGACGGCGCGGCACGAGCGTGCGGTCGAGCGGGGCGAGGGGGAGTGGCTCGGGCGCGCGGGGCTGGTGATGGTGGGCGGGTGGATCGATGCGCGACCGCGGTTCGAGGCGGTACGTGCGCGGCTGGAGCCTGCGTGGGGCGTCGAGCGGATGTACTACGAGGGTGAGGCGTACGGCGTGCCGGGGCCGACGGAGCCGGGGCTGGTTGACCTGATCAACGGCGGGGTTCGGTTGGTGCTGCACGCGGGGCACGGGAACGACGACCTGTGGGAGCACTGCCTGAGTATCGGGAGCCTGGAACGGATGCGGAACGGGGAGATGCTGCCGGTGATGATGTCGGCCGGGTGCTCGACGGCGCGGTTCGCGACGCTTCCGCCGTACGAGGCGTATGAGGACGTGCACGGCGCGCGGCACGCGGGGACGAACAGCGGGCAGGTGTTCACGGAGCCTCCGCCGCCGCCGGCGTGCTATGCGCGGGGTGAGTTCAACCTGACGGGGCTTGGGGAACAGTTGCTGCGTGCAGGCGAGGGGGGGGCGGTGGCGTACATCGGGTGCAACACGGGGAGCCAGCCGTGCGGGCTGACGCTGATCGACGGGTTCGTGGACGGGCTTGCGACGGTCGAGGGCGCGCGGCTGGGGGACTGCTGGGCGCACGCGGTGTCGTTCTATTACGAGCGCGAAGGGCTGGCGACGATCGTGCCGACGGAGAGCTGGTACCCGGCGAGCGTGTTCTTCCAGGGGATGAAGTTCATGCTGTTCGGGGACCCGTCGCTGCCGATGCGGAGGGAATGAGAGGCTCGCGCGGAGCGCGCAGAGGAGTTGAGAGGGGAGTGGTCACGGAGTGGGGATGTCGAGGGGGTCGTGGCCAGCGAGAGAGTGGTGGATTCGTTCGAGGGCGTCGAGGAGGGCTCGGCGCGCGGCGGGGGCGTAGGGGTTGTCGCGCTGGATGACGGAGAAGAGATGGCCTGCGTCGCCTCGGACGGCATCGACGGCGGCGCGCATGGCGTGGAAGGAGGGAGGGACGAAGGCCGCGTTCTCGCCGGCGCGGACGTCGATGAGTCCCTTGGCGATGAAGAAGGCGAGGGCGTGCGTTTCGGCCATGAGCCGGTCGTGGGCGTCCGCGTCCTGCGCGATGACCTCGCAGCCGAGGCTTTCATAGAGGGCGGTGGCGCGGGCGCACGCGGCGGGGTGCTGTTCGTTGGGACAGACGACGACGCGGAGTGGACGCTCGTTGCGGGCGAGGCTGATGGGGCCGAAGAGCGGGTGAGTGCCGATCCACGAGACGCGCGTGCCGAGCGCGGATCGCATCGCGGCTATAGGGGCGAGTTTTACGCTGCCGGCGTCGAGGACGAGATGCTCCGGCGTCAGGCGCGGGGCGAGATCGCGCAGCGCGGCGGGGATCGCGGGGACCGGCACGGCGAGGAGGATGGTCCGTGCTTGCTGCGCGAGGTCAGCGAGTGAATCGGCGCTGCGGCCGGCGGGGACAGGCGCGGCGGCATCGAAGGCGATGGGGCGAATGCCGACGGACTCCGCAAGGTCGGCAACGGCCGCCCCGAAGCGACCGTAGCCGAGGATGGCGAGGGTGTGCGGGTCGTTGGGCATGGGAAGTCCGGGCGATGCTGCCTCAAGGTATCATCGCGCGACGGGGGCAGCAACAAGGAGTGTGCATCATGCGGTCGATGGTGACGGCGGCGATGGCGGTGGCGGCGGCGTGCGCGCTCGGGTGCGCATCGGGCGGGAAGACCGGCGGCGCGGGGGGGGCGACGCGCGTCGCGCTCGAGACCACGAAGGGGAGGATCGTGCTCGAACTGGACGGGGAGCGGGCGCCGATCTCGACGGCGAACTTCCTGCGGTATGTGGACGAGCGGGCGTACGACGGGACGATCTTTCACCGTGTGGTGGCAGGGTTCGTGATCCAGGGCGGCGGGCACACGGCGGACCTGACGGAACTGCCGTCGCACGAGCCGATCGTGAACGAGTGGGGGAACGGGCTGAAGAACGAGCGCGGGACGATCGGGATGGCGCGCGAGACGGAGCCGGACTCGGCGACGCGGCAGTGGTACATCAACCTGGCGGACAACGCTCGGCTTGACATCGCGCGCGAAGTGAGCGGGAACGCGGGGTACGCGGTCTTCGGGCGGGTGGTGGAGGGGATGGACGTGGTGGACACCATCGCGGGGATCGCGACGCGGGAGGTGTCGGAGGACTTCCAGAACGTGCCGGCGGAGACGGTGACGGTGAAGCGAGCGCGGCGGGTCAGACCGTAGCCACGGTTGCACGGCTGCGCCGCTTCACCCGTTGCTGCATTCCTGTCGCCCCCTTCGGGGGCTGCGGGTGAGTCGATGGAGTAGGGAAGGGTGTGACCCGTCGCTCCGTGGGTGGTGCGAGCGCTTGTGGTATGCTGGCCGGAAAGGAGGTCGGTCATGCGTGTTTCACGGGGATTGGCGGCGTTGGCGGTGGCGTGCTCGCTGCTGCTCACGGGGTGCGAGCAGCGGCTGACGGAGGATAACTACGAGTCGATCGCGGACGGGATGACGATCGACGAGGTGTTCTCGATCCTGGGGGACGGCGAGAAGCAGGCGGCGGCGGGCGTGGGGATCGATTCGTCGGGGTTGATGTCGCGCTCGCAGCAGGACAGCCGGGCGGAGTACCTGTGGAAAGAGGACGGGCGCACGGTGACGATCCTGTTCCGTGACGGGAAGGTGATCTACAAGTCGAAGAGCGGATTCTGAATCTCACGCGGAGGCGTGGAGGGCGCAGCGTGGAGACGGCGAGGAGTCAGCGCGGTGTGCGGGGGACGATGTAGAGACCGATGAGGACAGCGAGTGCGGTCTTGATGATCGTGCCGGGGATGAAGACGACGAAGCCGCCGAAGAGGGCTTCGCGGGCAGTGACCGCGGTTGCGGGGTCGGCGTTGCGGACAGCGTAGAGCCAGGGGACGCCGAGCGTGAAGATGACGGCGTGCCCGGCGATCGAGGCGAGGGCGAGGTTGAGGGCGAGCGGGCCGCGCGTGCGCCGGGCGAGCGCAGCGATGACGGGCTGGCAGGTGATGAAACCGAGGAGGTAGCCGCCGGTCTGGCCGAGGATGACGCGGAGTCCCGCGCTGCCTTCGGCGAAGACGCCCGCGCCGATCGCGCCCACGACGAAGTAGAGGACCATGCTGGCGACGCCGAGCCGCGGGCCGAGACACAGGGCGGCGAGAACGACGGCGAGGGTCTGGAGGGTCTGCGGAACGCCGAAGGGCGGCATCGGGACGGCGACCTGCGCACTGAGCGAGGTGAAGAGCGTGAAGAGGAGGACGCCGACGATGCGGAGTTCGGCGGCGAGACGGGTCGCTGCGGCCGGCGCGACGGGCTGAGGGTGCGCGGGGGGCATGGGCGGGAGTGTAGGGAAGGCAGGAAACGAGGAATCTGGGAGGAATTCGGGGCGAATGGTGACACGGAGAGGCGGTCGCGGTGTCCTGCCTGGTGACGCCCGGTCAACGGGCGGAAGAGCGAACAACCAAGGCCCGATCCGGGCAGGACGGAGGACACCATGAAGGGCTACACGAGGATGGCGGCGTCGGCGGTGGTGGCGCTTGCCGGGGTGTGCGCTGGCGCGGGGGCGGGCGGGCCGCCGACGGACCCGCTGGCGACGATCCGAACGATGGACGACCTGCACGCCGCGGGGCCGACGAACGCCGCGCTGGTGTACTACCGCGCGATCATCGGCTTGCCGAGTTTCAACGACGGCGACCTGAAGGCGGCGATGCTCGACGGGGACGAGTCGGGGATGACGCGCGAGGCTGCCGTGAAGAAGCTGGAGGAGTTGCAGGGCGCGATCAACACGTTCTGCCGCGCGGCCGCGCTGGAAGAGTGCGACTTCGGGCTGGATTTCGACCACGGGTTCGAGCTGCTGCTGCCGCACCTGGGGAAGATGCGGATGGCGGCGCGGCTGATCGCGAGCGATGCGGTGAGACTGGCGGAGGCGGGCGAGGCGGATGCGGCGGCTGCGCGGCTTGCCGCCCTGTACGGGATCGCGCGGCATGTGGCCGACGACGGGACGCTGATCGGCAGTCTCGTCGGGGTATCGATCGCGTCGCTGGCGAACCAAGGCGTGGAGCGGCTGGTCAGCGAGGGGAAGGTGGGCGAGAAGGGGAAGGCCGCCCTGGTGTCGGCGTTCGAGCGGCTGGGCGACGACGATCCGTTCTTCACGCGGCGAGCGATCGCGATGGAAGGAGCGATCGTGAGGGTGTGGCTTTCGGACCTGATCGCGAAAGACGGGATGGAGCGATTCATCGGGTTCGTTTCGCCCGGAGGGATCGAAGCCGGGGAAGCGGCGCGGCTGCGCTCGCTGTCGCAGGCGGACGCGACGGCTGCGGTCGGTCACGCGGTGGAGTACTACGAGCACGCGTACGAGCTGTGGGAGAAGGCCGACGCGGTCGATCGGCTCGCCGCGCTGGGACAGGTGGCGACGGGAGGCGGGTACGGGCCGATCGGGAAGCACATCTGCGCCAGCGTGGCGAAGGCGTACGAGTCGGACCGGCGGGTGCGCGGCGAAACGGCGAGCGCGTTCCAGAAGGTGCGTGCGTACCGGCCGGCGCCGGGGACGGCGGTGAAGCCCGCGAGGTAGCGAGTGGACGATCTGTGCACACTGCTGCTGAGAACGCACCGGGGCCACGAGCCGTCGGCGCGGCGCCTGTGGGAGGCGCAGGCGCCGCGGCTCGTTGCGGTTGCGCGGGCGGTGCTGGGGCGGCGATGCGGCGCGAACGACGCCGAGGACGCGGTGCAGGCGGTGTTCTGCCGCGTGCTGGAACTGGATAGACGATCGGTTCGGGCGGTGCGCGATCCGGGCGCGTGGCTGGCGCAGATGACGCGGCGAGAGTCGCTGAACATGCTGCGGGCGGCGAGAAGAGCAGCGGTGCGCGAGCGCGAACACGACGGCGGTCGAGCGATTGGAGCCTCGCAGCGCGAGGCGGGGCTGACGGCTGCGCTGGCGGCGCTGCCGAGGCACTTGCGGGAGGTTGTGGTGCTGCGGCACACGGCGGGGCTGACGTTCGAGCAGGTGTCGCTCACGCTGGGGGTGAACCGGAACACGGTGGCGTCGCGGCATCGGCTGGCGATGGAACGATTGCGGAACGCGTTGGGAGCGGATGGGGACGGGTCGAACACGGGACGAAGGAGCGAGCCATGCACGACGATCTCGAACGGCGGCTGAGCGGGATGACCAGCCACACGCCGCCCGTGCCGAAGACGTTCATCGGGCGCGTGCGGCGGCGGGGTCGGCGTCGGCGGGCTGCGATGGCGGGCGTGGCGGCGGGCGTGGTGGGTCTCGCTGCGCTGGCGGTTGTCGTGGGGCTGCCTTCGACGGGGCCGGCGGGGATTCGGGAGGACTCGCTGCCGATCGCCGGGGACGAGCCGCGAGGGTTGCCGGAGGAGGCCGTGTCGCTGGTCGGTTTCCGGAGTCTTGCGGACGGGAACGGTGCGGCTGCGGTGCGCAACGGGTTCGATGGGGAGCCGACGCTGGGGCGGTTGCGGTTTTCTGGGGAGTGGCTCGACAGGCTGTGAGGCGGGCGGGTCTGGAGGGCACGTCGAGTTTGGGCCGATATCGTGGGCATGGGACGCCGGCGTCTGAGTTGTGGTGCGCGCGTGGTGATGGCGTTGGCGGCCGCGCTTGCGGGCGTGGGAGTGAGCGCGGGCGCACAACCGGATGGCGATGAAGAGGCGGTGTCGAGGCCGAGCGGTGCGGGGCGGCTGGTGCGGGTGTTCGACTTCGAGGAGCGCGGGACGAACCCGCTTCCGATCCCGATGGGCTGGCTTCGGGCGCAGCACGACCCGCGTGTTCCGCGGGAGCGTCCGGGGTTCCCGCTGTGGAACGGGGCGGCGCTGGACTACGGGGTGGCGGCTCGCGGCGAGGGATCGGTGCGTCTGCCGGTGAGCGGCGGGAGCGCGAGCCTGCGTCTCGACCCGGGGGTGGTGCTGGTGTTTCCGGATGCGGACTACCTGGTGGTGGCGCAGGTGCGGACGGAGGGCGTGGAACACGCGCGGGCGCGAGTGTCGGCGCGGTTCCTGGACGGCGAGGGGAGGCCGATCGCGGCGTCGGAGGCGCGGAGCGCCGCGCTGAGCACGGACGGCCGGTGGGAGCGGATCGAGGTGGTGCTGCCCGGGCTGCACTCGGACGCGGTGTCGTTGCAGATCGACCTGGAGTTGCTGCAGCCGCGCGAGCACGAACCGCGCGCGCACGAGCGTTTCGAGGTCTGGCCGGAGGACTTCTCGGGTTCGGCGTGGTTCGACGACGTGGCGATCATCCAGTTGCCGAAGGTGGAGTTGAGCACGGCGTCGCCGGGGAACGTGGTGGCGTACCCGGAGTCGCCCGAGTTGACGCTGCACGTGCGCGATCTGACGGGTGAGCGGGTGCGCAGCCGCGTCGCGGTGTACGACGCGCGGGGTCGGCAGATCGACGAGCGGACGGACGAGTTCGGCGGGGGGCGAGCGACGATCCCGTGGCGTCCGGCGCTCGACGGGTACGGGTGGTACCGGGCGATCGCGGAACTGCACACCGAAGAGGGACGGATCGGCTCGGCGTTCGTGGACTTTGCGTACGTGGAGCAGGTGTTGCCGGTCGCGCCGCGGTATGGGGGGCGCGACTCGGCGGGCAGGCGCGGCTCGACGATCGCGGGATCGCCCGACCGGGCGCGGTTCGGCCTGACGGTGCGGGAGTTGCACCCGCTGGTCACGCATGAACTGGTGGAACTGACGCGTCGTGCGGGGACGGGTTCGATCTCGCTGCCGTTGTGGAGCGCGGACCTGGGGGTGGACGGGCTGGAGTCGCGGCTGAGCGTGGTCGAGCCGCTGCTGGGGGCGTTGTACGCGGACTGGCAGCGGCTCTCGATCGTGCTGCCGGTGGTGCCGGAGGAGTTGGCGGCGTCGTCGGGGGTGGGGCCTGAGGACGTGGCGGGGGCGCTCGCGTCCGGGACGGCGTGGGAGCCGTATCTGGCGGATGCGCTGTACCGGCTGGGGCAGAAGGTGCAGCGTTGGGAGTTGGGGCCGCCGGGTTCGGAGTTCGCCGCGTTGCGTCCCGGGCTGGGTGAGGCGTTGCGCGCGGCGCGTTCGGGGATGTCGCGGTTTGCGGCCGCGCCGGCGTTGGCGGCGGGGTGGCGCGCGGACCTTCCGGCATCCGAGCCGCTGCTGGAGCAGCACTCGGGTTTGAACGCGCTGAGTGTGCTGGTGGAGCCGGACCTGCCGCCGGACGCGATCGCGAGTCTTGCGGAGGGGTGGGCCGCGCCGCTGGCGGGCGGAGCGGACGCGACGGGGCGTCCTGACCTGTCGCTGGTGATCGGGACGCTGGATGGGGACGTGTACGGGCACCGGGCGGTGGCGGACGACTACGTGAAGCGGGCGGTGCTGTTCTGGGCGTCGTTCGAGCGTCGGACGAACGAGTACGGTGACGCTCGGAACCGGCTGGTGGTTGAGGCGCCGTGGCGGGTGGTGGGCGACCGGAGGCCGCGGGTGATGCCGACGGCTGCGCTGCCCGCGCTGCGCGCGACCGTGGGCCGGCTGGCGGACCGTGAGGTGGTGGCGGAGTGGCCCGTGGCGGAGGGCGTGCGGTGCTACGTGCTCGCGCCCGCGCCGTGGGCGTCGTCGCAGAGGGGGGGGGCGATCGTGGCGTGGCTGGAGCAGCCGCGCGAGCGGGGGAGCGTGGCGATCGAGGCGACGCTGGGCGAGGGAGCGATCACGGCGTTCGACGTGTACGGGAATGCGAGCGTGGTCGAGCCGGAACGTTCGGCGGACGGGCTTCGGCTGGTGCATCGGGTGCCGATCGGAGCATCGCCGACGTTCGTGGAGGGGATCGACGCGGACCTGGTGCGGTTCCTGGCATCGGTGCGGATCGACCCGACGGAGGTGCAGTCGGCGGCGACGGAACGGGAGCACCTGGTGGTGTTCAACAACCCGTGGCCGGTGGGGTTGATGGGGCGGATGATCGTGGTCAGCCCGGGCGGGTATCACGGCGACGCGTCGGTGAGCGAGCGGCAGTGGAGCATCACGCCGCGGACGGCGGCGTTCAGCGCCGCGCCCGGGGAACGCGTGACGATCCCGCTTTCGGTGGCGATGAGGCCGACGGAAGAGGCGGGACCGGTGCGATTCGTGCTGGACTTCCACCTGCGCGCGACGGCGGACTACGGCTGGGTGCGCGTGGCCTCGACGGCGGAACTGGGCGTCACGGGGCTGGAACTGGACATCGTGGCGCGGCCTGCGCCGGGGCCGGAGGGGCCGCACGTGGTCGTCGAGGCGGTGATCACGAACTCGAGCGACGAACCGATCACGCTCGAAGCGTCGGCGACCGCGCCGGGATACCCGCGGGCGCGCACGGCGGTGACGGAACTCGGGCCTGGCGAGCAGACCGTGCGGGCGTTCCCGTTCCAGGATGGGATGCAACGGCTGCACGGGCAGCGCGTGGTGGTGAGCGTGTCGGCGATCGACGGGTCGGCGCGGCTCAACAAGGGCGTGAGCGTGCCATAGGCATGAGGGCGTCGTGCGCGGTCTGAAGCCCGCGGCTCCGAGAGAGGGAAGGAGACTGGGCTTGCGCGGCCCCGCCCCGGCCCTAGCGCTTGCCGAGGACGAAGATGGCGTAGCCGGGTTCGTGGGCGAAGGCGTCGTCGCCGTGTTCATCGACGACGGCGAGCACGCACAATGGTGAGCGAGCGATGACGCCGAGCCATTGTGAGAGGTTGTAGGTTCGCAAGCGGTAGGTAGCGTCGCGGTGCTCGACTCGTCCTCGGCGCGTGATGGTGAGATGGCTGACGACGAGTTCGGAGCGCGGCTCGGGGTTGGCCGCGTCGCCGGGTGGGAGGTATTGGACGACCTGATGGACGTGCGTATCGCCGCGGCGTCCTTGCCAGTGGTCCTCGGACGGTTGTTCGCAGCGGTAGGCGGTGATGCTAAGCCCGACGGCGTAGACGCCGCCGGGGCGGAGGACGCGGGCGATCTCTCGGAGGTGGGCGGCGAGCGAGCGGCCATCAGGGAGATGACGGATGGTGTTGATGAGGCAGAAGGCGAACGAGATGGAGCCTGCGTTGACGAAGGCCGAGAGGTTTGTCATGTCGCCGAGTTCGATGCGCCAGCGGGCGGATGAGCTGATGGCGCGGAGGCGGGCCCGGGCGTACTCGACCGAGGCGGGGTGGATGTCGATGCCGATGCAGTCGATGCCGCGGCGGACGGCGGCGCGGAGGCAGCGCGCCGTGCCGCAGGCTGGTTCGAGCCAGGTTCCGCGGCCGGGTCGCCAGCGGGGGAGGAAGCGTCGGCAGATGGATTCGAGGCCTGCGACTTCTTCGGCGGTGCCGTCGGCGTGGAGGATGTCGTAGATGAGGGGGTCGTCGTAGAAGCCTCCGCCGGTGGTGTCCATGCGGGGGCAGAGTAGGAAGGCGAGTAGAGAGAGTGGAGAAGGGGCGCGCGGACTGAAGTCCGCGGCTCGGAGCCGGGGGGCGTGCGGGGGCGGGATCAGTGGAGGACGCGGTAGACCTCGGCCTGATCGGTGAGGCCCTGGGCGACCTTCTCGGCGGCGTCGTCGCGCATGGGGTGGAAGCCCGCGTCCACGGCGGCCTGATAGAGGGTGACGCCGTCGGCGCGCCGGGCGGTGAGCCGACGGAGTTCGTCGTTCATGGACATGATCTCGTAGACGGCGACGCGGCCGCGATAGCCAGCACCGAAGCAGGCGTCGCAGCGTGCGCCGTCGTGGGTCTGCGCGCCGCCGCAGGCGGGGCAGACACGGCGCACGAGGCGCTGGGCGAGGACGGCGAGCAGGCAGGAAGTGACGAGGTACGGCTCGACGCCGATGTCGATGAGGCGGGGGATCGCGCTCGGTGCGTCGTTGGTGTGGAGCGTGGCGAGGACGAGGTGGCCGGTGAGGGAAGCCTGGATGGCGAGTTGCGCGGTTTCCTTGTCGCGGATTTCGCCGACGAGGATGACGTCCGGGTCCTGGCGGAGGAGGGCGCGGAGGCCTGTGGCGAAGGTGACACCGCGCTTGGGGTTCACCTGCATCTGGCTGATGCCGTCGAGGTGGTATTCGACGGGGTCTTCGATGGTCATGACGTTGCGTGAGCCGCGATCGACGCGGCCGAGGGCGGCGTAGAGGGTGGTGGTCTTGCCTGAGCCGGTGGGTCCGGTGACGAGGATCATGCCTGTGGGGCGGTCGATGAGGTCGAGGAGCTGGGCCTGCATGCGCTTGGCCATGCCGATCTCGTCGAGGGAGAGCTGGGTCTGGCTCTGGTCGAGGAGTCGGAGGACGAGGCGCTCGCCGAAGACGGTGGGGATGCAGGAGAGGCGGACGTCGACCTTCTTCTGGCCGATGCGGACGGAGGTGTGGCCGTCCTGGGGGCTGTGTCGGTTGGCGATGTCGAGTTCGGTCATGACCTTCATGCGGCTGGAGATGGCGGCCGCGAGGGACATGGGGGGGGTGAAGGCATCGACCAGCATGCCGTCGATGCGGAATCGGATGACGAGGCGGTTCTCCTGGGGGTGGACGTGGACGTCGCTCGCTCGGCGGCGGAGGGCCTCGAAGAGAATCATGTTCACGAGGCGGATGACGGGTGTCTGGCGTGCGAGCGAGAGGAGGTCGGTGGAGGAGGAGAGGCCGGCGGCGGCGGACTCGATGGCGGACTGGTCGAGGGGAAGTTCCTCGATGATTTCGGTGACGAGGTCGCCGCGCTGCTCGTAGCCGCGGTTGAGGACGTTGGCGACGGCGACGCGGGGGGCGAGGACGATGCGCAGGGGCATGGAGAGGAGGTCTTCAACGAGGTTGAAGACGGCGGGCTGCATGGGCTGGCTGGTGACGACGGTCATGGTCTGGCCGTCGCTGGAGAGGCCCGCGACCTGCTGCTGGCGCGCGAGGTCGGCGGGGACGACCTCGTAGAAGCGGCTGGCGGAGTCCTGGAGGCGCGGCTCGGGGTCGAAGGGGAGGCCGGTGCGTTCGGCGAGGCGTGTGAGGGCCTGCTGCTCGTCCATGGCGAGCATGGCGAGCATGACGTCCCAAGGGTCGGAGTCGGAGCCTTCGGCGCGTGGGAACTGGCGGAGTTTGTCGGGGCTGACGCGGAGCGGACCGAGCAGATCGGCGACGCGGGCGAACTCGTCGGTGGCGAGGGCGCGCGCGGGAGTCGTGGCGGCGCGCTGGCCGTTGGTTCGCTCGCCGGGGCCGAGGAGTCGGCGGATGCGCATCAGTGGCCGTCCTCGGGTCGGATGCGGTGGACGGTGCCGGGAAGGGGGGGGGGTTCGGGGGCGTCGGTTGCCGGGTCGATGAGTCGCATGGGGGAGGGCTTGAGGGAGGGGAGGTCGGGGGCGAGTCCGGTGCGCTCGAGGGGGCCGCGGGTGAGGAGGCGCGCGTCGTAGAAGTCGGTGTCGGTGAGGATGCGCGGGGTGATGAAGACGTAGAGGAGGGTGCTGCTCTTGACCTTGTTGGTGTCGCGGAACAGGAGGCCGAGGAGGGGGACGTCGCCGATGAGGGGGACCTTGGCGACCGTGTTCCGCGCGTCCTCAACGGTGATCCCGCCCACCACGATCGTTGTATCCGAGGGAATGGTGACGGCGTCGGAACGGATGGTGCGGCTGATTCGCGGGGGAGGCACGCCGCCCTGCCCGCTGCCGGCGAAGTTGGAGAGGTCGATGAAGTAGTTGAGGCGCATGTATCCGGCCTCGGAGATGCTGGGGGTGACGCGCAGGGTCGTGCCGGCGGATTCGTACCCCGAGAACGAGACCTGATCGGTTTGGGTGCCGATCGTGGTTGTCGTGGTCGGTTGCTCTTCGAGACTGACGATCTCGGCCTCTTCGTTGTCGTTCACGAGGAGTTGGGGCGACGAGATGATGCGGGCGTCGGTGTCGCGCTGGACGGCGCTGATGATGAAGGGGACATACTCGCTCTTGATGAGGGCCGCGGTGAAACCGGCGAGGTTGGCCGCGGGGGTCTTGGGGTCGGTGAACTCCGCGCCGTTGCCGAGGTCGTTGAGGCCGAAGTTGGTGCCGGCGCGGAACTGCCCGGCCTTGAGCTGGCTCTCGACGGCGAGGCGGAAGTCGGTGGCGTCGCTGACGGCGAGGATGCGCGCCTCGATGTAGACCTGCGGCCTGCGCTGGTCGAGTTTGTCGATGAGGTCGGCGAACTGCTTCTGGAGCCGCTGCTGGGCCTTGACGAGGACGGTGTTCGTCGGCTCGAAGGCGACGACGAAGGCGGTCTCTGCGGTCGCGGTGAAGCCGGCGTCCTCCTGGCCGGGCGCGGTGATGAAGACGGAGGTGGGCTGCGCGCCGCCGGCAGCGGCACGCCCGACGCCCGGCAGGAGCGGCGAAGTGCCCGTGGCGGTGGAGCCTTCGATGAGGCCCATCATGAGATCGGCGAGGGCGGTGGCATCGACGTTGCGGACCTTGTACTCGCGGATGACGATGCGTTCGTCCTCGGTGCCGAAGGTCTCGATGAGGCGTGCGAGTTGTTCCTGTTGGACCTCGGTGCCGTAGTAGACGATCAGGCCTCGGCGTTCATCGACGACCATGACGGACCCGCCGCCGCCCGGCTCGGCCTGCCCGAGGATTCCGGCGGCCTGCTGCTGGCGCTGCTGCTGGGCGGTGAAGACGGCGAAGGGCGACTGCTGCTGGGCGGTCGCCTGCGTGTCGAGCGTGACGACCTGTCCCATGCCGCGGCGGCTGGCGAGGTCGGCAATGGCGCGGGCGGAGGAGCCCGCGAAGAACTGCTTCGGGGTGAGTTCCGTGGGCCGGTCGATCATCTCGATGACGCCACGGACGCGGTCGGCCTCCGCGGGATAACCGCGGAAATAGAGGGCGTTGGACTGCGGATCGACGGTGAGGCGATCGGCGAGGTTGTCGAGTCCGCCCGCGAGGCCGGCGGCGGCGGCGGCGGGGTCCTGCTGCTGGGTGCGCTGGCGTGCGGCCTGGCTCTGGCCGACGAGTTCGATGGCGCGCTCGCGTGCGGCGGAAGCGGAGACGAAGCGCAGGTCGATGCGCGACTGCACCATGCCGTTGTAGTGCCGGAGGAGGCGCGAGACCATCTCTTCGACGTGGCGGACCCGGCGCGGGGAGTCGGTGACGACGAGCAGGCCGAGGTCGTCGAGATAGGCGATCTGCGACCCGCCCTGCCTGGGCTGGCCGGGCACGGCACCGGGTTCGAGCGCGGTACGGAGCGCGGAGGGTCGGACGTTGGGTGTGGGGATGATGCGGGTGGTGGCGAAGTCCTCGGCGAAGGACTGGGGCACTTCGTTGGCGGGCTGGATGCGGTAGAAGCCCGCGGCGTCACGGACGATGGAGTAGTCGTGCTGGTCGAGGAGCGCTTCGAGAAGCGTGAGGAGTTGGGATCGCTTGACGGTCTGCGAAGCGTTGAAGGTGACCTGGCCCGTGAGCGTGCCCTTGACCGAGACGTTGATGCCGAGCGTCTCGGTCACGTAGTCAACGAGTGCCATGAGTTCCACGGCCTCGGAGAAGGCAGGGATGGTGATGTCGTCGTCGGGCTGACCGAGCGGGCCGGCGTCGGCGGGTTGAGCGTCCTGCAACGCGAGCGCGGCGCACGGCGTGGAGAGCATGGCTGCCGCGATCGCGACCGCGAGAGACCTCCCCCACTTCCCCCACAGCGGGCGGGAACGAGGCGAACAGACGGGGCGTTGGGCTGTCACGGGCGTCCCTCCTTGCACGGGGCCGCTAGGTTATACCAACTTGGCCGGGAACGGCTGAAGGCCCGGGAAACCGCGATGCGGATCGTCAGTCTGGTACCATCGGCGACGGAGACGCTGTGCCTCGTCGGCGGGCGCGGGATGCTGGTCGGGCGGTCGCACGAGTGCGATTTCCCGTCCGGTCTGGAGGGCGTTCCGCCACTGACGGCGGCCCGGACGGGGCGTGGCGACGTCGCGGCCATCGACGCGGAGGTACGACAGCAGTTGGCCGAGGGCCGATCGCTGTACACGATCAACGAGGCGGAGATCGAGCGATTGCAGCCGGACCTCATCCTGACGCAGGATGTGTGCTCGGTCTGCTCGATTGACCTTGCGACGGTGCGCCGGCTGGCGGAGCGGATGACACCGCGGCCTCGGGTGCTGAGCCTGAACCCGACCACGGTGGAGGGCGTGCTGGACGACGTGCTGACCGTGGGCGAGGCGACGGGACTGGCGCGCGAGGCGCACGCGGCGGCGCTGCGGCTGCGAGAGCGGCTGTTTCGGGCGCAGGAGTTCGTGCCGCCGTATGTGGATGGGCCGGTGGTCGGGTTCCTGGAGTGGACGGACCCGCTCTTCATCGCGGGCCACTGGACGGTGCAGTTGATCGAGCGTGCGGGCGGGCGGCACCCGCTGAACCCGACGGTGGCACGCGAGGACGCCGGCGCGGCGGAGGGACCCCAGCAGGCGGAGCGCACGGCGGGACGGTCCATCGCCGTGCCCGCGGAGGTGTTCGCGGGTGTGCGACCGGAGTGGCTGGTGGTCTGCCCGTGCGGGCTTGGGCTGGACCGAGCGTGGGAGGAGATGGCGCGGCTGGCGCGGATGGAGTGGTTTCGCTCGGTGCCGGCTGTGCGCGCGGGGCGCGTGGCGGTCGTGGACGGGAATCAGATGTTCAACCGTCCAGGGCCGAGACTGGTGGATGCGTTCGAGTGGCTGGTGGGGTGGTTGCAGGGGCGCGGGGAGTTGATGCCGCGCGGGTTTCCGTGGCGGGCGTGGGAGGGGTGAACTGGGGCGCGAGCGTCCCGTACCATGCGGGCATGCTGCAGCAGTTTGACCCTCGGAACCGCGACATCCTGGTGAACATCAACGGTCGGCTCGTGCATCGGGACGAGGCGGGAGTATCACCGTTCGACTCGGCGGTGCAGGGGGGGGACGCGGTGTGGGAAGGGCTGCGCGTGTACGACGGGCGCATCTTCCGGCTGACGGAGCACCTGGACCGGCTGCGGGGGAGCGCGCTCGCGCTGGCGTTCGAGACCATCCCGAGCCACGCGGAGATCACGGAGCAGGTGCGGCGGACGCTGGAGGCGAACGGGATGCGCGACGGCGTGCACATCCGACTGACGCTGACGCGGGGCGTGAAGGTGACGAGCGGGATGGACCCTCGCCTGAACCGGAGCGGGCCGACGCTGATCGTGCTTGCGGAGCACAAGCCGCCGGTGTACGGGTCGGGGGGGATCACGCTTGCGACGAGCAGCGTTCGGAGATTTCCGCCGGACTGCCTGGACCCGAAGATCCACCACTGCAACCTGATCCAGTCGATCCTGGCGAAGATCGAGGCGACGAACGCGGGAGCGGACGATGCGCTGATGCTGGACGTGCGCGGGTTCGTGGCGGAGACGAACGCGACGCACGTCTTCATCGTGACGCGGGGGAAGGTGGAGACGAGCCGCACGGTGGCGTGCCCGGAAGGAGTCACGCGGGCGGCGGTGTTGGGCTTGTGCCTCGCGCACGGGATCGCGCACGAGGAGCGCGACGTGTCGCTCGCGGAGGTGTACCGGGCGGACGAGGCATTCTGCACGGGGACGATGGGCGAGATCGTGCCGGTGGTGAAGGTAGACGGACGGACGATCGGCGCGGGAGAAGCGGGGCCTGTCACGCGGCGGATTCAGGGCCTGTTCCGCGAGTTGACGGCGAGCGAGGGGGAGCGGGTGGTGGGGTGAAACACGCGTGAACTTGCGGGGAGGGTAATCCCAAGAGAGACTCTGAGGCGCGTGGCCCGATGCACGCCTTCCGGGAGGTTGACGCATGGTAAGGGCAATAGCGGGTGTGATCGTGGCCTACCTGGTCATGGCGATGGTGACGGTCGTCGCGTTCTTCGGGCTGTACGCGGTGGTCGGGGTGGACGGCGCGTTCCGCGAGGGAACGTACGAGCCGTCCCCGGTGTGGATCGCGTGCAGCGTCGTGATCGGGGTGGCGGCCGCGTTGCTGGGCGGGGCGTTGTGCGCCCTGATCGGGCGGTCGAAGCGGGCGGCGCAGGTTCTGGCGGCGCTGCTGCTGGTCTTCGGGCTTGCCTACGCGGCGGGGAGCCTGAAGGGGCCTCAGGA
>JAANMX010001010.1_pt1 | contig 34107 bp, 32 predicted proteins | sample 7279681 | NCBI WGS metagenome assembly JAANMX01 (sample SAMN14094542, study PRJNA606508) | bioreactor metagenome | isolation source: A lab-scale SPAN reactor treating ammonium-rich wastewater day 351 | place: Ireland: Galway | collected 2018-01-01 | reverse complement strand
CTATTACAATGCTTCTATGGCCAAGCCCTACAAATGGACCTACCAGGGCAAACCACTTATGGCCTAACCATTGGTTTATTTACGCCGGGGTGTACTAGTCGTGTGGCCTGGTGTGATACAATGGATGGACAACTGTCCATACACCATACACCCGAAAATCTATGACAACTTTTACCCACGAAACCTACCTCTCCCCCCTCACCTGGCGCTATGGCAGCGACGCAATGCGCGGGGTGTGGAGCGAGGCCCAGAAACGCCGACTCCTGCGCTGGGTCTGGGTGGCCCTGGCCGAGGCCCAATGCGAGGCCGGTCTGGTCACAGCAGAACAGGTCGCGGAACTGCGCGCCCATCAGGACCACATCGACATCGAGCGAGCCGAGGCCATCGAACGGGAGATTCGTCACGACTTGATGGCCGAAATCCGCACTTTCGCCGAGCAGTGCCCGGTCGGCGGTCCGATTATTCATCTGGGCGCAACGTCCATGGATGTGCTGGACAATGTGGACGCGCTGCGGCTGCGGGATGGATTGGACCTGATTCTGGCTGGCCTGGAGAAAACGCTGACCGCTCTGGCCGAGCGCATCGACGCCGAAGCCGACACCGCGGCCATGGCCTTTACCCACATTCAGCCCGCGGAGCCGACGACCGTTGGCTACCGGCTGGCCCAATACGGTCAGGATTTGCTGGGGGATTGGGAGGAGCTGCGTCGGGTGCGGGAGGGCATCCGGGGCAAAGGGCTGAAGGGCGCGGTGGGCACCAGCGCCAGCTACACCCAACTCCTGGCGGAGAGCGGCTGGAGCGCCCGCCGTCTGGAAGATGCGGTGATGGAAAAGCTGGGCATTCGCCCCTTTCTGGTCGCCACCCAGACCTATCCCCGCAAGCAGGACTGGCTGGTGGTCAACGCCCTGGCCGGTCTCTGCGCCAGCCTGCACAAATTCGCCTTCGACCTGCGCATCCTCCAATCGCCCCCCTTTGGTGAGTGGAGTGAACCCTTTGGGGCCAAGCAGGTGGGGTCCAGTGCTATGCCCTTCAAGCGCAACCCCATCGCCGCCGAGAATATCGACAGCCTGACCCGGCTGGTGGCCGCCTTCCCGCGCACGGCCTGGGACAACGCCGCGCTGAGTCTGCTGGAACGGACCCTCGACGACTCGGCCAACCGCCGCCTCTTTCTGCCCGAAGCCTTCCTCCTGACCGATGAAGTGCTGGGCCGGGCGCTAAAACTGGTGGAGGGGCTGTCCATCTGGCCCGGCCCCACTGTGCGCAATCTGCGGGAATACGGCGTCTTTGCCGCCACCGAGCGGCTGCTGATGGAAGCGGTCAAAGCGGGCGGCGACCGCCAGGAACTCCACGAGGTGATCCGGGAGCACAGTCTGGTGGCCTGGCAGGCATTGCAGGCGGGCGAACCCAATCCCCTGGCCGGGAATCTCCTGGCCGATCCCCGCGTCAGCAGTCTGGTGGACGGGGAGACCGGCTTGCGCCTGCTCGACGCCTCGGATTACGTGGGCGATGCGCCCCAGCGGGCCCGGGAGATGGCAGGCGTGATTCGGGCTGCCCTTGAATGAACTGAACGTTTGTGGGATAATTCTATGCGTATCAAAGATGTTATCTGGCAAGAGCAGTTCGTCGATAAGCTGATGGAGAAGCACGGCGTCTACCCCGATGAGGCCGAAGATGTGCTTTTTGGCCGGAATAGAATGCGACAGGTGGCCCGTGGCCAAGTTTGTGGCGAAGACGTCTACGAAGCATTAGGGCAAACTGTCAGTGTCCGTTATTTGATTGTCATATTTGTGTGGAAGCTAGATGGAGATGCGCTTGTCATTAGCGCAAGAGATATGAGCGACAGAGAGAGGCGACGGTATGACAGAAAATAAAGTGCGTGATCCAATTCCTGAAAGTTTCGCCAGCTACGAAGAAGCTGGCGAGTTTTGGGATAACCGCTCAACCGACGATTATGAGGACTTGATGCGAGAAGTCGAAGTCGAATTTGATGGCCGGGGGCACAGATTTTTTGTGGAAGTAGAGGATGATCTTTTCTGGCGGGCAAAGATTTTGGCAAAATCTCGCTAAAAGTCTCTGGAAGAAATGATTCATCAACTGCTGGAAGCCGAGCTGGCAAAAGTACCCGCCCTCTAATGCCCCAACTCATCCTCACCTGTGACCCCGACTTTAACGACTTGGCCCTGGACGAATTTCGCCGGGACAGCGTATATGGCGCGCCTGTGGCCGAACTGGCACCGGGCGTCTGGCTGGCCGAATGTGACGACGGCTTTTGGGGGCTGGCCGAGACGTGGCAGGCCAAGCCGCCGATCTTCGTGCGCCATCTCTGCCCGGTCGATTCGGTGCTGCCATTGACGGCCACATCCGACGACATCGACGCCCTTGCCCATCTGACCGTCGCCGACTTCGCGGCGGGGCTGGACGCGGACCTGCCCTATTCTGTGCAGACGCGCGTCCTCGACAGCGATCTGCCCTACAAACCCTTCGACCTGAACATTGCCCTTTCCGGAGCACTCACCGAAGCTACCGGCGCTGTGCTGGACGTGCGCGCCCCGGAGCAGGTCCTCTCCGTCGTCGCCGCCCGGCTGGATGACGAAGCCCTGTCCCGAATCACATTTCACACTTCCCCGACGGCGGACGGCAGACGGCAGACGGCACAACTCCCAACTCGCAACTCGCAACTCGCATTTCTGGGCCTTTCGCCTACTTATCTGAATCTCTCGGACTGGGCGGGTGGGGTGCGCCGCTTTGCCAGAGAAGAGGGGCAGATCAGCCGGGCTGAGTTTAAGTTGCTGGAAGCCCTGGAAGTCTTTCGCATCGACCTGCCGCCCCGGGGGGTGGCACTGGATTTGGGCGCGGCCCCCGGTGGCTGGACCCGGGTGCTGCGTCAGAAAGAGCAGTTCGTCACCGCGGTGGACCCGGCAGAGCTGGACCCGCGCCTGGCCGACGACAGCGCTGTGCGTCACAAGCGTATGACCGCCGAGGAGTATCTGGCCGATGAGCCGGATGAGTTCGATCTGATTGTCAACGATATGCGGATGGATGCCCGGGACTCGGCCCGGCTGATGGTGGCCTATTCAAAGCAGCTATACCGCCACGGCCTGGCCCTGATGACCTTCAAACTGCCGGGGACGGATCGCCAGAAGATTATCGACACCGCCTTTGGCATCCTGGGCCAGCGCTATGAGATTCTGGGTGCGCGTCAACTTTTTCACAACCGCAGTGAAATTACGGTGGCGTTGGCGGGGAAGGGATGAGGGGGTGAAAAGGTGACAGGGGGAAGGGGTGACAGTCGTCCCTGTGGAAGGGGGAGGCGTAAAACGTGAGTGCATTCGCATCTTCTCACGTTTTACGCCTCCTTTTTTTATTGGAGCTAATGGACGGATTCGATCAGACGTTTTCCGGGTCGATGCCCAGTTCCCGCAGTCTGGCGGCCAGCCTCTCGTTTTGGGAGCGCGCCTCTTCAACCTGTTTTTTGGCTTGCTCGGCGCGTTCTTCGGCCTGCTCGGCCCGCTCCTTCTCCTGCTCAACCCGCTCCTTCTCCTGCTCAGCCCGCTCCTTCTCCTGTTCGGCCCGCAGTCGTTCCTGTTCGGCGTGTTCTTCGGCCTGCTTGGCCCGCTCCCGCTCCCGCTCCGACGATTCGGCACCCGTGGGGAAAAGTATCCCTTCGGCATTGGCCCAGCGCAGCCAGACCGCGCGCCCGTCTTCAAAAACGCCATCCCACAGACGCAGGGAAAGGCCCAACTTCGCCAACTGGAAATCGGGGCGGGGCAGATATTCGCCCACCACCAGTTCGTAGACGATCAGCGGCTTGGACTGAATCGAAGTCGGCTCCGGGTCGTAGACCACATAATAAGGGACGCCCATCCAGGCATACTCCCGCATTTTGCGGTTCAGTTCGCCCCCTTTTTCGTTGGAAACGACCTCCACTACCACATCCGGCGGCTTGCCGTGGACCCAAATAAAGTAGCTGCGGTTCTCCTTCAGCCACCAATCCTCGTCCCCCACCCGCACACCCAGACTCAGAAACATATCGGGAACCAAAGGTGGGATATGCAGTCCCCGAAAGACCCCCACATTGGCATCAGCCAGAAAAACCCGCTCCTTCTGCCAGGCAGTGTAGAGCGGCTCGACCAACAGGCGCTGTTGCTTGGCAGAGAAAAGGTTGTCCACGGCTTCATCATCCTCCGTACTGATGTGGCTCATATCGGGAATTGGGGCGTAGAGTTCAGCCTGTCTCTTCACGACCTTCACTTCCAGTACCTCTGCTTCCATCACTTCTGCCATACTCACCTCCTTACGACGAAGAACGCACGTCTCTGACTCTCTTATGCGCTGGGCAACGCATACAAATACCAATACTCCCCCCGGGGATAGACGTCCGCCACCCGTCTGTCCCACACAAAATCAGCACTGGCGGTCATATCCCGCAGGCGGCGGTCGATGGCCGCGGTTTCGCTTTGAATATCCGCGGGCAATTTATCGCCCTGTGCTTTACTCAATTCGGCGATGCGCTGGCGGTTGCGAATTTCAAAGGGGTATTGCACCCGGCAGGATTTGGGGTCTTCCTCGCAGTCGTCCAGATACCATTGCAGGCTGTTCAGCCGGGCCCGGGTTTCTCGCTCCATCAGCCCCTGATAGCGGCTCTGCATGGCCTTTGTGGTGGCGTCCATCCGGCGGCGGATGGAGACCAGCTCATCCCGCTGGGCCTGGGAGAGCAGTTTGCTCTGGCCGTCCAGCTTGTGCAGCCGGGCCAGCAGATCGCCGCAACTGCTCTGAATGCGCTCCTCGCCCTGGGATGTGACCACAACGAGGGTTCGATAGACCTCCTCACCCATCAGGTAGTCCTGCAATTCGTTCGCCATCTCGCGCACTACGGCCATATCCTCTGCCGGTGTAGCGGCTACTGTTGTGCTCAACTGGGTACTCATCGCTTATTTACCTTTCACAAAGTCTATGATTATCGGTTACTCCAGCGCTCTTTCGATCTGCGGGGTACGATCAGCCAGGCCAGCACCGCGCCCATGACAAAGCCGCCCACATGTGCCCACACAGCAACGCCGCCGACATCTGCGCTGATGCCAAAGGAGAGAAAGCCCTGAAAAAGTTGGATGACAAACCAGAGGCCCAACACAACCGACGCCGGCAGCAGGGCGATGCGCACGAAAAATCCCAGGGGAATCAGCGTGCGCACCTGGCTGGCCGGGTAGAGAACCAGATAGGCCCCCAAGACGGCCGCAATTGCGCCACTTGCCCCCACTGTGGGAATGCGAGAGGCTGGGTTTGCCAGGATGTGGGCAAGGCTGGCTACAAGACCACCCATCAGATAGAAGAACAGGTAACTTAACGGGCCCAGTGCATCTTCCACATTGTCGCCAAATATCCACAGATAGAGCATATTGCTGCCCAAATGGATCAATGAACCGTGCAGGAACATACTGGTCAGGAGATCGGAAATCGCCTCCAAATCAAAACTGCGCATAAACCGAAAGGGAATCAGGCCATAGGTGCGGATCACTTCGTCGTAGTCTGCCAGACCGGCCACAGCTAACAGGCCAAAGACGCCGATGTTTACAACGAGCAGAAAATAGGTAACCCACGGAGTGCGGTGCGCACGTATGGTGTCGCTCAATGGAATCATCCTGCACCTTTGCCTTCCTCTGTCGTCAATCAACCCGACAGATGATAATTACCTTTCGCACGATTCTCTCTTGTGTACAGCCATTGACAGATTGCAATTCGGAATTTATGACGTACTTATCGTATCGGCATCACATCTGTCAATGTGCCGAAAGTGTTGATTTCCAGTCCCCATCGGCTGCCTTCGATAAAAAGAGCTGCCTGGGCTGGGTCCCTGAGTACATATTCGTAGGTAGCCCCGTCGGTTTCAAAGAGAATTGTGTACTGTTCGCTGCGCTCGCCCGCCCGCTGTTTGTCCGTAACGGTCAAGGCGGGCCAGGATTCGGCTATCAGACCTTCGCCTGTCGAGATGAGTGAATCGACCGCCTTCCACTCCTCCACCGTATACTGACAGAAGTCCGCATAAATTTGGTATTGGCACTCCTGCACCACTTGCCCGTAGCCTGTGCCCTGGTCAATGGTGTAGGGGGTTCCGCAGACCTCCACCGCATTGGGTGCTGGATCGTCCTGAACCCGCAGGACTTCGCTGCGACACTGGCCCACCTCCACGCCTGCCGGGATTTCGGTCAGCCAGGCTTCCTGGCGCACAGGCACCAGAGATTCCACCACCACCTTGCGTTGCCAGCTTACCTCGCGCACAGTTCCCAGCGTCTGTTCCGTGCGGGTAGCCAGGTATAGAAAGATCAGCAGGACAACGCCGATCACAAGGGCAAAGATCAGTATTGTGCGGCTGCAACCGGGCGCAGCCGCGCCGGGCGTGACAGCGCCTGCCTGTTCTTTCAGCGCGGAGCCTGGGACCAGGCCCGCGCCACAGCGGGAGCAGCGCCGGGCGTCGCCGGGGTTTTCGGCGTTGCAGGCAGGGCAGCGGATGGGCGCAACCGGCGCATTGCCGTACGCGCCGACCACCTGACCGGCCTTTCTCTGGGCGCCACCGGTCAAGGGAGCACCGCAGTTTCGACAGTTTTCCGCACCGGCCTGATTGCGGGCATTGCAGAAGGGACAATGGATGTCTGCTGCCCGATCTGCCTGGGCCAAAACTTTGGCATCAGTAATCAGCGCTCGATCCACGGGCTGTACAAAGTCCACATCCGGAGGCTGGGGTTTGCCGCACGAGCGACATTTTTTCTCTGGCCCCGGGCTGCGATTGTTACAGTTTGGGCATACCCATTCCAACTCTACAAGACCCAACTTTTTTTGGCTCATAAGAGGCTGATTCCACTCCGGGTACAGGTCAAGAGACACATATTTTCCTGGTAACTGCTCACCCCCACCCAACCTCCCCCACTGCGGGGGAGGAGTCGATCCAGTTCCCTCCCTGGAATGGGGAGGGGCAGGCTGGGGTGGCTGAACGGGTACCTTTCCTATAGGGTTGACTCTAGCGTATTTGCCCGTTCTCGTCAAACAAAGTGCTGTTCGCTCCCTCAATCCGCCGTGCCGGCCACCAGTTCTCGCCGTCTACGTCGGCGGATGAGTATGGGCCCAGCCGTTACCACCAGCACCCCGGCCAGCACCACCCCGCCGCCCAGCAATTGACGCGGGTTGGGGAAAACATCAAAGAGCAGGAAGGACCAGAGAATCGCGGCCACGGGTCCGGCTGTCAGGACGATTGAAAAGATGCTCATATCCAGACGGCGCAGGGCTGTGTAGTATAGGGTGCGGCTGATCACCACATCCACTGTGCCGGCCAGGATCAGCAGACCCCAGGCGGTTGGCGTAGCTGGCAGTGCCAGCTCTCCCTGGAATCCTGCGATGGCAAAGAGAAAAAGGGCGGTGAAGAGCAACCGGTAGAAGAAGAAGTTGAGCAAATCCATACCGCCGCTGTAGCGTTTGGTCAGCGCAGTGTGGGTGGAGTAGAGCAGAGTCGAGACGACAATCATCAGGCTGCCCACCCGCAGGTAGTCGCCGGGTTGGAAGGTGATAATAATCAGCCCGATCAGCGCCACCCCTGCGCCAACGATTTGGACAGGGGAGAAACGGTCGCCCAGCCAGAAGAACCCAAAGGCCAGGCCGTAGATAATCGACGTTTTGTTGAGAATCGAGGCAGTGCCTGGGTCGATCAGCGCTACGGCAGAGTAGCTGATGGCTGTGCTGACGCCGATGCAAAAGCCAATGGCCAGGAAGAAACGCCAATGGTTGGTGAAGGTTGAAATGCCCAGCCGCCCTGTGACGACCCCAAAAATGCCGACCTCGACAACGCCGACTGCCATTACAAAGAGCGCGGAGAGAAAGGGGTTGGCATGGGGCAGCATCAGCCGGGCAAAGACAAAATGGAGGCTGTCAATCAACAAAAGACTCACCAACAGGGCTGGGCCTGTATAGGTGTGGGGCAGGGGGGACGCTGTGCGCTGTGCGGTCAAGGTATCTCACAATCCAGTTGGGAAAACGGGCCAGAAATTGACGTTGGAATAGTATCACGAATTGACCTCTCAGGGAAGCTATTGCTTGCTCTTTGCGGCGGGCCGTTGCCGGATTCTGAAACGAGAAACGAGAAACGAGAAATGAGAAACAAGAAATGAGAAACGTGAAACGAGAAATGAGAAACGTGAGATCACTGGACGATCTCACGTTTCTCGTTTCACGTTTCGTTTGTAGCGAAATTGTCCGGCGTTGCCCGTTTTCTACACCATCAACTCAATCTCCGTCGCCCGGTGGCAACTGACGAAACGGCCTGGTTCAATCTCCTCCAGGGGGGGGGCTGTCTGTTTGCAGATGTCCACCACAAAGGGGCAGCGGGGGTGAAAGTAGCAGCCGCTGGGTGGATTGGCCGGGTTGGCAATCTCGCCTTCGGGGATTACCCGCTCGGTCAGATTGAAAGGGTCTGGCTTGGGAACCGAAGCAATGAGCGCGGCGGTGTAGGGATGTTTGGGGTTGCGGAAAAGCGCCTGGGGCGGGCCGATCTCCGCCACCCGGCCCACGTACATCACCAGCACAGTATTGCTGATCTGATTGACGACGCTCAGGTCGTGGGCCACAAAAAGATAGGTCAGCCCCAACTCGTCCTGCAAATCCATCATCAGATTGAGCACCTGGGCCTGGACCGAGACGTCCAGGGCAGAGACCGGCTCGTCGGCCACAATAAGCCGAGGGCTGGCGGCCAGGGCCCGGGCAATGCCGATGCGCTGGCGCTGTCCGCCGCTGAAAGCGTGGGGGAAGCGGCGCATATACTCCGCCCGCAGCCCTACCCGTTTGAGCAGGTCGGCCACCCGATCCTCCCGCTCCCGCTGGTTGCCGATGCCGTGGACGCGCAGGGGTTCGCTGATAATCTCAAAAATCGTCATACGGGGGTTGAGGGAGGAGAAGGGGTCCTGGAAGACCATCTGAAACTCCCGGCGGATGGGGCGCAGTTCGTTCTGGCCGATTGTCGCCAGATCGATGACTTCGCCGTTCTCCCGCCGGTAGAGGATTTCGCCTTCGGTGGGGTCCACCGCGCGCACAATACAGCGGGAGGTGGTGGTCTTGCCACAGCCGCTCTCCCCCACCAGGCTGACCGTCTCGCCCTGGCGGATGGCAAAGCTCACGTCGTCCACGGCGCGCACCGTGCCCACCCGCCGTTTCAGAAAACCCGCTTCTACCGGGTAGTATTTTTTCAGGTTGTTGACCTGTAGGACTGTGTTGTTATCCATTGGATTGGCCGCTGGTATATGTGTTGCAGAGGATAGTTCAGGCTGCGCGTTTTGTCTGATTATAGCGAGCCAGTAAGTCGCGCACCTGTGGCATCAGTTCGAAAGGTATTTTCACAAATACCTGTGACGGGTCTGCCAGAACTGTCTCATCTTCTTCGGCAGCTTCGTCTTCATTTTGATTTTCGTAGTGCGTAAGCACCGCCTGGACGCGCTTCTTGTCCCAACCCGCAGGATACTCTGTCTGTTTCATCATCTTCCTCGTTTGCGTTGCCGCCGCCGATAGGCCAATAGGGGCTTGCCCGTAAGATCATACGCTGTAATTACGAAAAGCGAGTCGGGATCGGGCACGTAAATGACTCTGAGATACCTTCCCACACGTGTCTGACCGACAGCTACTCGTGAACCGTCTCGTCCTGGTCTGTCTTCTCCGGGGCTTTGCAGAATGTCTTCGATCTCGTCTTCGTCAACGTCGTGGCCGTAAATATGCGGCTCATCTGTCTCTGGATCGATATAATACCGTATTTTCATGTTTGTGTAACAAACCCCTAACATCCCGGATAGAGAAAACAACTGGCCTGATGATTTTCGCCCACTGCCGCAAGCTGTGGCTCCTTCACATCACACGTCCCCGCGATGAAGGCGGGGCAGCGGGGATGGAAAGGGCAGCCGGAAGGCCGGTTTTGGGGATGGGGAATCGAGCCTTTGATGGAGGGCAGCCGCTCTCTGGGCTGGGCGTCGATACGCGGAATGGAAGTGAGCAGCGCCTTCGTGTAGGGATGTTTGGGGTTGCCAAAAATTTCCCTCACTGGCGCTTTTTCCACAATCCGTCCCAGATACATCACCGCCACCTCGTCGGCCACCTCGGCGATCACCCCCAAATCGTGGGTGATGAAGATCATCGCCATCCCCGTCTCTGCCTGCAAACGCTGCAACAGATTGAGAATCTGGGCCTGGGTGGTCACGTCCAGGGCAGTGGTTGGCTCGTCCGCGATGAGAATGCGGGGGTTGGTGGAGAGCGCCATTGCGATCATCGCCCGCTGGCACTGGCCGCCGCTGAGCCGGTAGGGAAATTCGTTGAGCCGGTGGGTCGGGTTGGGTATCCCTACGTGGCGCAGCCATTGGATGGCCGTCTCCTCGGCCTCTTTGTCGCTCATCGCCGTGTGGAGTTGGATGGCCTCTACCAACTGGTTGCCCACCGTATGCACCGGGCTGAAAGAACTCATCGGCTCCTGAAAGATCATCGAAATCTCGCCACCCCGAATGGCCCGCATCTCCGCGCTGCCTGCATCCAGCCGCAACAGGTCCCGGCGAATCTCCTGGCCCGCCGAGACCTGGGATGTGTAGAGTATCTCCCCGTCCACCACCCGGCCCGGCTTGTCCACAATTTGCAGGATCGACTTGGCTGCCACGCTTTTGCCACAGCCGCTCTCGCCCACCAGCCCCAGGGTCTTGCCCGCGTGGACCTCAAAGTTCGCGCCGTCCACGGCCAACACAACCCCTTCCCCGGTGAAGAAGTGGGTGCGCAGATTTTTGACTTCCAGCAGCGGATTGGCACTGCTGCTATGGGTGGCGATGGCTTCGCTGCGGCTGGTTTGGGACATCGGATACTCGCTTGATTCGTGAACGGGTGACTGAGTTGCGTATTGCGTATTGCATAAGGTGGCGAAGCCACGATTTGCGTGAGGAAACGTGAAGACGTGAAACGTGAGATCAGGTGACGGGGCCTCACGTTTCACGTTTCAACTGGTTGACAGACCGACTAACGCTTGTGCGTTAGTTCCTCGCTGGTACGGCCAGATCGGACCAGTAAGCGCCGGTTGAGCGGCGTCCTGAGTTTATCGAAGGGACACCGCTCAACCGGCGCTGGTCTTTCGGTGTCGGTGAGGATGTCAGTTCACGCACTACGCACTACGTCCTTACGACTCCACCGCACTGTACGGGTCCGCGGCATCCCGTAGCCCGTCGCCCATAAAATTCAGGGCCAGAATAGCGACGATGACGGGTACGGCCGGGAACATCAGCCAGGGAGTCAGGGCGATGGCCTGTACATTCTGGGTGGCCTGGAGCAGCACGCCCCAACTGATGGCGGGCGGGCGCAGACCCAAGCCCAGAAAACTGAGCGCGGTCTCACTGATAATCATAAAAGGGATGGCCAGAGTGGCACTGGCGATCAGATGGCTGTAGAAAGAGGGAACCATATGGCGGAAGATAATATCCTGCCAGGGCGCGCCGGCCACCAGAGCCGCGGTGACGAAATCTTCCTCGCGCATAGCCAGAAAGCGCCCCCGCACCACCCGGGCCAGATCGGTCCAGGCAAAGAGAGAGACAATAATTGTGATGGCGAAATAGAGTTGCAGGATCGACCAGTCCGCGGGCAGGGCCGCGGCCAGCCCCATCCACAGCGGGATGGTCGGCACAGAGCGGATGATCTCAATCGTGCGTTGAATTATATTGTCCAGCACCCCGCCGAAGAAGCCAGAGATGCCGCCCAGGGTTATGCCCAGGGCCAAACTCATTGTCACACCGATCAGCCCAATCGTCATTGACGAGCGGGTTCCGTAGATGATGCGGGAGTAGAGGTCACGCCCCTGTACATCCGTGCCCAGCAGGAAGATGTATTCTTCGGATTTGTACTTTTCCGGTTCGTTCACGCCCAGAATGTGGCGGTTGGAAGGGATCAGCCCCAGGAATTTGTATTCAAAACCCTCGGCGAAGAGACGCACGCCCACTTTTTGGGTGCAGTCGGCCTCATAGGTCTTTTGGAGGGTGTAGAGGTCGCGCTTGCCCTCCACCGCGCAGACGTAGGGGGAAAAGCTGCCTTCGTCGAAGAGGTGGATGGGCTGGGGCGGCACGACAGCTCTGGCCGAGCGGCCTGCGGTGGGGTCGCTGACCGCCAGAAATTCTCCCCCCAGCGCGGCCAGATAGAAACAGATGACGACGATCAATCCGGCCAGAGCTACCCGGTGGCGCTTGAATCGCCACCAGATGAGCTGCCGCTGGGAAGCGACGCTGACCCGATCTTCCACCAATTTGACTTCCAGATTTACACTTGGGATTTCTTGACTCATAGAAACAGCCTGTGGGAGATGAGGATTGAATTATTCCAAGCGCACCCGGGGATCCACAATCCCCAGTAGAATATCCGACAGCAGCGTGCCCACGACGGTCATCACACCGATCATCAGAATAATCGCCCCGGCCAGAAACATATCCTGGGAGAGCAGGGAGCGCAGAAGGACGGGGCCGAGGGTGGGCAAGCTGAGGACGACGGAGACAATTACACTGCCGGAGACCAAAAATGGGAAAATGTAGGCGGTAAGGCTGATGATAGGATTGAAGGCCAGCCGCACGGGGTATTTCAGTATCAGTTGCCATTCGGTCATCCCTTTGGCCCTGGCCGTGACCACATAGGGTTTGCGCAGCTCGTCCAGCAGGTTGGCCCGGGTAATGCGGATCAGCGAGGCTGTGCCCGCGGTGCCCAGCACAATAATCGGGATAATCATATGCTGCAGCAGGTCCAACGCCCGCCCCCCACTCCAGGGCGCGGCCGCGTATTCCTGGCTGAAGAGGCCGCCAATGCTGAATCCCCACCAGTCCCAGGCCACGTACATCAGCACCAGTGCCAGGAGAAAATCGGGCACAGCGAGTCCTATGAAGCCCAGAAAAGTGGCGATGTAATCCTGCACGGAATATTGGCGCACCGCAGAAAAGATACCGATGGGGATAGCGGTGATCCAGACGAAGACGACGCTGCCCAGGGCCAGAATCATCGTCAGCAGCATCCGTTCGCCGATCACTTCGGTTACGGGGATTCTGTATTGGAAGGAGAGACCCAAATTGCCCTGGGAAATCTGATGCATCCATTTGGCGTATTGGACGTAGGGCGGCTGGCCCAGGCCGAAGTAGGCGCGCAGGGTCTCGGCCTCCTCCGCCGACACCTCGTCGCCCTGGGCTTCCAGCGCGGCAATATACGAAGTCACATAATCGCCCGGGGGCAACTGGATGATCAGAAACGAGAGGACCGAGACCGCAAAGATCGTCACCAGCCCATAAGTGATTCGTCGAACGAGATAGCCAAGCATAGGTAGTCCTGGGAACTGGGGTACAGGGGAACGGGGACAGGAGACTGGGGACAGGAGACCGGGGACTGGGAATCGATCCACCCAATCCCCAGTCTCCAATCCCTAATCCCTAATCCTGAATCTGGAAGAACTGCTCCGGCAGACCGTTGCCCGGTGTCATGGCGTAGACCACCCATTCCATCGGCTTCGGCACATTGCGCACATTGTTTTTGATGATCGTCGTGTAGACCGGCACATCCACGACAATGCCCAGGCGGGCCTGGTTGTCGCACATAATCTCTGTGCCTTCGATGAACAGTTGCTGGCGCTTGGCTGGGTCCGGCTCCTGGAGCGCGGCCCAGTGCTTGGCAACCATATCTTTGATCCACTGGGGACCGTCATATTCAGCGGGGTCCGGGTTGACATTGGCAGCCCAGATGGCCGCGATGGGCGCCCAACGGTCGCTGGGAAGCAGGCGGGCCGTGACTGCGGGGTTCCATTCGCCCGTCTCGAACATACTCATCATCGGTTGGTTGGCCTGAGAGCGCTCAACCCACAGGCTGCGTTCCACAGGATTGACCTGAAGATGAATACCGATCTCTTCCTGCCACATCTGGGCCACCCGCTCGCCGATGCTGGGATAGTCCAGGAAGGCACCGCTCACCGCGTCCATACGCAGGGTCAGCCGTTTGCCGCTGGGCAGCAGGCGGAAGCCCTCGCTGTCCTTCTTGTCCAACCCGATAGAGTCCAGAATTTCGTTGGCCTGGGCTGGGTCAAAGCCACCAAATTCGTCGTCCCAGCGGCTGCTGTTGAAGTAGGGCGGCGTATTTTGGGGACAGAAGCTGGCCTCTTTGCCCACGCCCAGGAAGAAGGTTTCGTTGATCTCGCTGCGTTCAATCGCCAGGGAGAGCGCTTTGCGGAAGTCAAGGCTATCGACGGTGTAAGCGGTAATCTCCGGGTCTTCTTTCCAGTCCTGGTTGAAGGCAATCTTCACCGGATGGCGGGTGCTGCTCGTCCAGAAGTCGACGAAGTATTCGCCCTGGGCCTCGTTTTCGCGGATCACCGGCAGTTTGGAGAAGTCGATATGCCGCCCCTGAATCGTATAGTTGCCGGCAATGGCGCGCAGGTTCAATACTTCCAGTTCCTCGACCAGTTCCAGGGAGATGCGGTCGAAGTAGGGGAGCTGATTGCCTGCGGTGTCCACGCCCATAAAGTAGGGGTTGCGTTCCAGGACATACTCCTGGGTAGCGATGGTTGTGATGGGTTTCCAGGGGGTGGTGACAGGCAGTTCCGGGTTCATCGCCGAGTCATTTTTGGCCAGGAAGTGGAGATGCCAGCTTTCAAAACCTGCCGCCTTGGCCAGTTCAGTCGCTTTTTCTTCGCCCACAAAGTCTGGGTGGAACTGCTCCAGATAATGGGCGGGCGCTACCAAGCCCAGACCACTGCGTCCTCGCTCGAAGTGGCCGGCCACTGTGGCCGTGGACATATTGTCCACCCAGGCGGGGAAGGATTGGGCGAATGTGATGGTAAAGGTGAAGTCGTCCACCGTTGCCAACACAGCAAGCGAGCCACCCCAGTTCATCCACCAGGGGATGGTGGGTCGGATCAGTTCGTTGGTCAGCATGTGATCATACCAGAACTGGTAGTCCTTGGCCGTATAGGGTTCGCCGTCTGACCACTTCATGCCCCGACGCAGATGGAAGGTCCAGACAGTGGCGTCGGCGTTGGCTTCCCAGGCTTTCAGGATGCGGGGGCGCAGTTCGCTGGCTCCGGTGTTCCAGAAGATGCTGTAGTCGTTGACCCAGCGCTCCACATTCGGGCGGTCGCCCGGCCCGGTGAAGGCCCGGCGCAGGGTTCCGCTGTACTGACCGATCATCTCTGTCGGCGCGATGACCAGGGGTTCCAGGGGCAGGCGTTCTTCTACCGGGGGCAGGGTGCCCGCGGCTACCATCGCCGCCAGCATTGGGGCTTCCTGGAAGGAAGTGGGCATCTCGCTGGAGACTTCCGGCCAGCAGGGAGTGGCCCAGGTGCAGTTTTCGCGCTGGGCCTGGTATTCGTCCGCGCTCACGGCTACATTCGCAGATGCAGGGGCGGCGGCGGCAGGGGCGGCGGGTGCGGCTGCGGCTGGTTCTGCCGCGGCGGGGGCGGCTTCCTGAGCTGGGGCAGCCGGTGCACCGCCGCCACAGGCAGAGATCACAAAGGCTGCGATCAGCAGAGCGATCACCGATAAACGGAACGGATGCAACACGGAAGTTCTTCTTGCCATGACATTCCTCCTCTGGATATGTTTGAAAAGTAGGTCGAAGCAAAACCTGCGAGGAGCCGTAGTATAACAATATCCAAGAGAACGGGCAACCCGCGTTTTTTTGCCCCTGCCTCACCGCTAACGCGGTTATAATGAGGGGCATATCGGTTGCAAACGTGCAAATGGGCGGTTTTGGGGCAGGGGAAGGGTCGAAAGAGGGTACTGTTGCGGTTTAGGGGGCAGGCTGAACCCGACAAAGGCTGTTGGTACTATCCTGTTTGGAACCAAAGGGATGCGTTTCTTTCCACTTGGCTTATAATGCTGGAAAAATGACTAACAATCTGAGAGATGAATCCCTAAACACCTGAAGAATTACGTTCTGTTTTCATTTTCACGGGGGATACAATGACCGAAAAACGCAGCCTGGCCTGGTGGCAGAAACCGCTCTTTGCCTTTGCGGGCAGCAAAGCCGGCGGCTGGTATTTTTTGACTATCGCGCCCAGAATCGATCCCCTGCTGCTGCGGCTGAGTCGAGGGCGCTGGAGCAGCGGCTTGGGTCAGCCCGTGGGAATTCTGAAGATCCGCGGGGCCAAGAGCGGGCTGATCCGGGAGACGACCCTGCTCTGCACGCCGGACGGGGAGAATTTTATCGTTGTGGCTTCCCGTGCCGGCAACCTGAAACACCCGGCCTGGTACTACAACCTGCGCGCCAACCCGGAGATTCGCCTGCTGATCCACGGCCAGGAGAGCGGCTACATTGCCCGCGAAACTTCCGGCGCGGAGCGGGACGAACTCTGGCGCAAAGCCGTCTGGTTCTATCCCGGCTACGCGGCGTATAAAGAGCGGGCCGGGGCTCGGGTGATTCCGGTCTTTCTGTTGCGGCCCAATAGGGATGACAAGGTGACAGGGTGAGAAACTATCGCCTTGTCACCCTGTCACCTTGTTATTTCTTAACGCCGGGGTGGCCTGATCCCCGTCGCGGCGGCTGCGCCGATTGACCGTCTCATCGCTCGGCGTTTGGTCATTTTACCCTAAAAAAATGACCGAACGCCGAGTTACTTATCCGACAGAGAAAGCCCCGCCGACTTCTGCTGCCAGTAGTCCCGGGTTTTGGTCGATGTGCTGTAGGCGCAGTGGGTCACGCCTTCCAGGTATTCAGTGGACACTGAGAATCCCAGGGCAGAGATAGTCTGTACACTGATCAGCGCTTCGTCGTGAAGGAAGTCTTGTGTGCCAATTGTGTACTGAAATTCCGAACGGCGCACAATCTCCGGGTTCTGGCTCAATGTCTGTAATTTTGTGTAACGGCTCCCCGATCCTGAGTTAATCCCGCTGGCCCCACAGTTCAAAATCGTAAATGCCGGATACTCCCCGCCCCGGTTGGGAAACCAGTAGGCGTCGTAGAACCAGGCGCCGCCGGACGCACCGCTGCCAAATACCACATCCCGGCAGACGTTATACTGGGCGAACATTGCATCCAACACATCCGCGATCAGTTGCAGATTGGCGTCGGCTTCGGGCGAGGGGATGCCGCTGGGTCCGTGCCAGGGATGATAGCCTTCCGACGCCGCCGGGGCCTGGGGTGCCACATAAATCCAACCATTCTGCCGGATAAATGTGTTCACCACATTATTTGTATTGGCGTGGAATTGGTAATTGCCCCCGTCCCCGTGCAGATAGTAGGCCAGAAAAGTGGGTGTGGCCGGGTCATAGCCTTCGCCCACAATAATTGTGGCGGGGCGTCCAGCCAATGTCACGTCGTGGGTTCCCGCCGCCAATCCACCCGAACCGCCGGTAGGGTTGCAACGCAGTTGGTTGGAGTCCGGCGTGGCTGTGGGCGTCGGAGAAACTGTAGGGGTTGGAGTGGGCGTGGGCGTGGACTGGCTCTGGTGGACCACCGGCAGAAAGAGAGATAGGGGCGTTGCACTTGCTTGGGGCAAGGGGGCGGCCTGGGCCAGGCCAGCCGCCTGGGTGCGGCTCGGTTGTCGCCAGGTATAGAGTCCCGATAGTAGGACGAGGAAACCAATTGTCAATAGCGCCGCGCAGAGCGAGCGACGGTCGATGCAATTCTTCACCATCTGTGCCCTTTTATAAATTGTAAGAATATCGTTGTGGTGGGCGGTCGGTAGTCCACCGTCGGTGGTCTACTGTTTGTGTCTATCTGCGCCGCTGTCCGCGGCGCAGTAGTGCGGGTGGAAGCTGCAAAATCGCTACTTCGGCCAAATCCGTATAGCCAATCCGCCGGTAGAGGACGTGGGCCATTTCCGTCGCCAGTAAGAGGCTCTGGTCAACGCCCGCCTGCCTGTTCGTAAGCAACAGTCTGCTCATCAGCGCCCAGGCGTGCCCCCGTTTGCGGAAAGCCGGCGCAGTGTAGACGTGAGAAACCCAGGCAATTGCCTCATCGTAGCGGGCGCTGCGTCCATAAGCTGTCGGTTGATCTTCGGCAAGACAATAATAGTGCGTCAGGGCAGGATCGCGCAATTCCTCCATTGGGATCGGCTCCAGGCCGTCGATGGCGCTGAGCAAAAGTGCATCCCTGGCATCGGTGGCCGGGCGCACCATCACATCTTCCGCTCTTTCTGCCATCACCGGCTGCCACTCAGCCAGATTGCACCCCATCAGCCATTGGCTTTCCACCAGCCGAAAACCGGCCCGCACAAAAGCTTGCCGGCGTTCCAGCGGCGCGTCCACCACAAAAAGCAGATTGTCCCGTTCTGGGCTGTAATTGCGCAGGGCCAGCAGCGCGGCGGCAGGTGAAGAGTCCGCGGCAAAGAAGCGGTCCACCGCCACAAACTGGCCGTCCCGTATCCCCTCGGCGTGGACGCAGAACAGCGGGCCGACCGGGCCGATACTACCCTGGCGGCGTTGGCGCTCGGTCAACAGATGGGTGTGGGCGAGGAATTCGTGTAGTGAAGGTGAGTCGTACATAGGAGTTTTTCCCTGGAGATCGCTGTCTGCTTTCTCGTTTCACGTTGCTGCTGATGGGTGAATTATCAGATCGTAGCTGTCGGCTTGCTGGTACGACGCACCAGCGCGGTTACACCTGGCCGTCAGTATAGGGATTTTGGCGGGGTTGGCAAGTCGGCGGAAAGGTGTCCCGATTGGATGTTTGCCACATTGATACGCGTATGGCACCTAAACAGTTTGAATAACCCATCATCTCCGCTAAGAATCGGCACATCCCGTGTGGAAGTTGTCGGGGATAGCTACGATTCCTTCGCCATCAGCCATAATCCTGTCGAGGATGAAACTTCTGTGCTGGCATTTACAGGAACGGTGAGCGTCACCCTCGCAGGCAGCAACCAGCCGGCGTTCGCGCTGGGTCCGGCCCAGTCGGTGATCGTCGCTGGCGACGGGGCCGGCCCTATCCGCGCCCTGCCCCAACTCTTTCTGCCGACCGTGCGTCGCTGAACGTGACACGCCGCGTCCGACGGCTTCGCTCCCCCACCGCCCCCATTCCGTTGTAGGATCGGTCGCGTCGGTGGGGTTGGCGGTAGTCGTGCCATTGGCTCTGCGTTCCATCCGCGGGGGGGTGAGGGAACACGCCCGATTCCGGGAATCGCCCGGCAGCAGTCGGCAGGCCGGAGATCAGGTGGGCGATTCCCGGAATCAGCTCGAACGCTAAGGGCTTGTCAAAGAATAACTTCCCGTTTTGGTGCGTCGCACTGTCCAGATGAGATTGCGGACTAGAGTCATTTCGTGGACAGTGCGACGCATCGGATGGAACTTATTTCTTGACGAGTCCTAATCCCCCGCTTGACAGATTCCCCGCTTCCACGCACACTTCCACAGTACGTATGCAAACGACAGCCAAAACTCATACACAACGGGGAAAACCTATGAGATCACTGGACAACCGGGTCGCCATTGTCACCGGCGGCGCGCAGGGAATCGGCGGGGCTACGGCGCGCAAACTGGCATCGGACGGGGCACGGGTGCTGATTGCGGATGTGGATATGGCCGCGGCCGTGCAGAATGCCGAGCGCATTCAAAACGCGGGAGGCACGGCGGAGGTGCTGGAAGTGGACATCACCCGTTCCGAGCAGATCAGCGGGATGATCGAGCGGGCGGTGGAACTGTGGGGGCGGCTGGACATTCTGGTCAACAACGCCTGGAGCCGCCGGGAGCAGGACGGCAGCGCGCTCACACTGAGCGAAGCCGCCTGGGATCACGCGATGAGTCTGGTCCTGAAGTCGGTCTTTCTGGGGGCAAAGTATGCCGCGCCCCATATGCAAAAGCAGGGGGGCGGCGCGATTGTGAGCATCTCCTCGGCCCACGGGCTGATGGTGGCCCAGGGCAAAATGGCCTACGAAGTCAACAAAGCCGGGGTCATCGCTCTCACCCGGCAGATGGCGACGGATTTAGGGCCGATGGGGATTCGGGTCAACGCCATCTGCCCCGGCCACATCGTCACCGAGCATATGCAGGCCCGTTTCTGGGATCACAACCCGACGATGCGCCCCTTCTTCGAAGCCCAATACCCTATGCGGCGCACAGGCACGCCCGACGACATCGCGGCCGCGGTCCACTTTCTGTGTACGGATGCGGCCTCTTTCATCACCGGCGTGGCCCTGCCCGTGGACGGTGGGCTGACGATTCAGTTGCAGGAGGATTTGGGGCTGAGTCTGGCCCGGCTGGTGCGGGCACACCCGGAGATTCAGTTGCCAGAGTAGAAAGAGATAGGGTGACAGGGTGACAGGGTGACAAGGTGAGGAGTGATGACCTCGCCCTGTCACCTTATCACCCTGTCACCTTGTCATCCCCTCCCCAGCCGCCAGACCCCGTTGTCCACACTCTCGACTTTGCCGCTGGCCGCCGAACGCAGCCCCGCATCCAGAATCGCCATTACCTCCAAATTGAAGTCCAAATCCAACATCGGGTGCAGGGCGTCGCCCGTGTCCAGATGGTGGATCATCTCCTCGGCGATGTTCGTGCGCCCGGCTGCCAGATCATCCGCTTCGTAGACGGTCGTCTGGCCCGCGCCCCGCTCCACACGCACAGTGGCCGTCGTCCCCTTCTTCTCCACCAGCAGCGTGCCTGTCGTGCCATAGACAATGGGGCCTGGGGTGACGCCGTGATCCAGCGTCGTCCACGAGCCTTCGCAGATGGTGTAGGCGCTGGGGAAACGGACGAGCATCGCGGCGTTGTCCTCGGCGTCGCCCCAGGCGCTGTCCAGGTTGGCGCGCAGACCGATGACGGAGGTGGCCTGCTCCCCCACCAGCCAGCGGGAGATGAGCGAGCCGTAGCAGCAGTAATCGAGCATTGCGCCACCACCCGCCGCGGCCTGATGCCACCAGGTGGTCCCCCGCACAGTGCCGCTGAGCGGCGCGGATTCGTTGACAACCCCCGGATGGCGCACCCCCGGTCCCAGCGGTCCCGTATGGCCGCCCCGCCATTTGACCTGCAAGACCCGGCCAATCTCACCTGCTTCAATCAGCGTTTTGGCTTTGCGGTCGATGGCGGACCAGGCCGTGGGCCAGTTGACGATCATCAGCGTATCCGCGGCTCTGGCCGCGCGGGCCATACGCAGCCCCTCGGCCAGAGAGGCAGCCATCGGCTTTTCCACTACCATATGCACGCCCGCGGCCGCGCACGCCTCGGCCACGTCCCCGTGCTGGTTGTTCTCGGCACAGCAGATGATTACGTCGAACTGCTCCTGGGCCAGCATCTCCCGGTAGTCGTCGTAGAGTTTGGGCAGGCCAATCTTTTCCACCGCGTTGGCCGCGTTCCATTTGCGGGTAGAGCGGGCTTCGCCGGTATCGGGGCGGATGGGCAGAGTGTCCGCGCCGGCCACGAGGACGCTCTGGGGATGGGCGGCGAACTGGGCCAGCAGGCTGTTGATGTGCATATGGGCGAAACCGATGACGCCGATGCGATAGGTGTTGGACATAGGATGCTCCTGTGGAATGGAAATGTGGAAAGCAGGAAAGGAGAGAGCGAATCCGCAGGCGAAAGCTGCGTGTTGAAACCTGAAACGTGAAAGTATTCGACCTGAATTCACGTTTCAGATGGTCGTGTGAGTAACGATACACCAGATATGCAGAAAGGAAAAGTGGGAGTCGGGAAAGAGGCGGGGGGTGTCGATCCCATAGGCAGCAAATGTGATCAGCCCGACGCAGAAGAGCCAGAGGAAAAAGGGGTTCGGATCGCCGCCCAGTAGACTATCGAGCAGAAAATAGAGAAGCGCTGCCAACATCAGGCCGCCTGCCAATTGGGGCAGAGAATCGATATAGTCACGCATGGCTGCCGTCTCCAAATGTTTGCCCGCCAACAAACTTTGCCGTATGATAACAAAGAATCGGCATACCCACCACTTCCTCTACAGGCAACCAAATGACCCTCACCCCCGGACTGACTGGCGAAGCATCTACAACCGTTGACCACACAAACACAGCCGCCGCTCTGGGCAGCGGGCTGGTCCCGGTCTACGGCACGCCCGCGCTGATTGCCCTGTTGGAATTGGCCGCGGTCCACGCGGTAGCGGATTACCTGCCGCCCGGTGCTACCTCTGTGGGAACCCATCTGGACGTGCGCCACCTGGCCGCCACGCCCATCGGTATGCGTGTGCGCGCCCAAGCCACTCTGACAGAAGTTGGCGGCCGGCGATTGACTTTTGCCGTGGAAGCCCACGACGAAGTGGAAAAAGTGGGCGAAGGATTGCACACCCGCGTCGTTGTGGATGTGGAGCGCTTCGTACAGCGAGTTGAGGCAAAAAAGAGACGTGAAACGTAAGAGCGGACGACGCTTCTCACGTTTCACGTCTCTTTTTTCACCTCTTACGGAATCCGCACCACATCCCCCGGCGCAAGCTCACGACCGGAGAAGTCCAGATTGGCCGCTTTAAGCGCCTCTTCCGTGACACCCGCCCGCCCGGCCACGGTGGCCCAGGTATCACCTGTCTGGACAGTGTAGCTGCCATCGGTAATCGCCTCGGGTTTGTCGTCCGGCACAGTCTTGATTTCGATGGGTGGGGGCGGCGAGCCGTGGGCCGGAATAATCATCTCGTCTGCCGGGCGGATATTCTGCCCGCGCAGCGCCCAAAGCTCCGGGTTGGCAGAGCGTAGCTTCTCAAAATCCATCCCATAGCGGCTGGCGATATTAAACCAGTTGTCCCCAGGCCGTACAGAATAGATGACTGCATTCGCCGGGGGGTTGCTCACCCGGAAAGGCTCGCCACCCGCGGCGGCGGTGGGCAATGTGCCCGGTACAGCCGGGGGCGCAACCGGCGTGGAGGTGGCATCGGGAGCCGGGACAACGGCCGGCTGTGAAGTGGCCGCCGGGATAGGGGCGACCGATGCTGGGGCCGGGGTCGGTGTAGCCACAGATTGCGCCACCGCAACCGCTGCCTCTTTTGCTGCGGCCGGGGCAGGATTGACCACTTGCATCATATCCCCCGGTTGAATGACCGCTCCCCGTCTGCGCCACAATCCCAGATTGTCCAGGCGCAAATCCCAATAGGTCACCCCAAAACGGTCAGCAATGGCGTACCAGGAATCCCCGGGCTGGACGGTGACCTCGACCGTCGGGCGCTGGTCCGCCGCGGTCAGGCCAGGGATCGCCATCTCATCCCCAGGCCGGATGATCTCGCCGCGCAGGGTCCACAATTCAGGATTGGCCGCCCGCAGATCGTTATAGCTCACGCCAAATTTACGTGCGATGAGAATCCAATATTCCCCCAGACGAACGGTATAGACAAACGCGTCGGGATCATTTACGGCAAAGGCGCGGACAACGGGTAGAGAGAAGCCTCGGCCAGCCGTTGTCTGTTCCTGGGCCTGGATGCCCGGAGAGAACAGGGACAACACAAGTGCCAGAAAAACTCCCAAAAAAACAGAAACCCCCAGAGACGGTAACTGCTCACCCCCTCTCAACCTCTCCCACAGTGGGGGAGGAGTCGATCCACTTCCCTCCCTGCAATGGGGAGGGGCAGGGTGGGGTGGCTGAACAGTTACCAGAGACGAGGGTCTGGGCTGTCTTCGGATCGTTTTCGTTACACCGGGGAATATGTTCATCGCCGCCTCTGAAAGTGTATAGGATGGAAATATCGTCAATTCGCTGGGGTTGTTGCGCCTTATGGCGTGATGGATACCAGTGTACCGGATTGGGCCAGAAAGGGCAACCCGAATTTTGCCTTATTTTCAGACGGTTGGGATGAGCTTCAGGAGGTGCTATACTGTGACGCAGGATGTGTGTACCGGAATGTAGTGCATAAGGTGGCGAAGCCACGATTTGCGTGGGGAAACGGGAAGACGTGAAGACGTGAAGACGTGAGATCACGTGACGATACCTCACGTTTCACGTTTCACCTTTCACCTTTCAACTGGTTGGCCGACCGCCTGACGCTTGTGCGTTCGTTCCTCGCTGGTACGGAATACGTAGTTTCTTCCATCCAACCCATCGTGCAAACGGGGTAGATACCCTCGGCTGAAAAAGGAATCAGGCAAAATGGCTCTTTCGCGTGTTACACCCATTTTACGCAGTTTTGACGAAGCCAAAGCCAGAGAGTTCTATATCGAATTTCTCGGCTTTCAGGTCGATTTTGAGCATCGCTTTGAGGCGAATTTCCCACTCTATATGGGCATTTCAAAGGACGATTGTGTGCTGCATATCACCGAGCATCACGGGGATTGCAGCCCCGGCAGTGCCATCCGCATCGCCACGACGGGCCTGGCTGCCTATCACCAGACTTTGGCGGACAAGGAGTACAAATATGCCCGGCCAGGTTTGAAGAAACAGCCCTGGGGGACTCTCGAAATGACCATCACCGATCCCTTTGGCAATCGGCTCACCTTTGCGGAAGAAATCAAACAGTAAAGGCAAAAACCGTGCAAGCAGTTCACTCACAAACTCTCGGCGTGATCTCGCCCCGGTCGGTTCAGGAAAACTTCATCGCTTATTTTCGCATCTTTGCCGGTCTCCCCCACATTCACTTTGTGGAAGAAGCCAGCGGCGCGTGGATAGTAAGCCAGGGGGCGCCAGGCAGTCAGGTAATCAAGACAAATTTTGCCCCGGCTTCGGCAGCCGAACAGATCGACGAAACCCTGCGCCGGGTGGGCCAGTGTACGGATACTATCGACTGGATGGTCTGGTCGGACGACCAGCCTGCGAATCTGGGCGAGTTACTGGCGAAGGCGGGCGCGGCCAGCCGGGAGTGGATGCTCTATGGCAAAATTGGCGGTGAGCCGGGCACGTGGCTGGTCATCGATCTGGAGAGTCTGGCCGAGCGCGTGCCTGTGGCCGATGACTTCCACGTGGAGCAGGTGCGGGATGCTGAACAATTCGAAGTGTGGGTGGATATCAACGCCAGAGGTTTTGGCAGCACTGATTACAGCGCATTCCGCGCCGCCTACCTGCGCCACGGCTTTGGGGACAACGCCCAGGCCATCCACTTCGTCGGCTACCTGCTCGACCAGCCGGTGACATCTTCTACGCTGCTGATCGCCGGGGGCAATGCCAGCGCCTATAACATCTCCACACCGATGGAGCTACGCGGCCAGGGCTACGGCAGCGCCGTCACCCACGCCACACTGCTGGCGGCGCGGCAACAGGGCTTTTCTCATTCGTGGATTTGGTCATCGCTGTTGGGAAAAAGCGTCTACCAGAAACTCGGCTTTGTCATCACCGACTTCGGCATCCGCGAATACCAGTGGAAGAAGAGGGGGTAGGGGATCGGGGATCGGATACTGGAGTGTCAAGTCTCCAGTCCCCAGTCCCCAATCCCCTACTTCTCGTGATAGCGCAGGTAGAATTCGCGCAGGGGGTCGTCTGGCCCCAGGAGAAACTGGGCTGGCGCACCCATTGGAAAGCCCCCCCGATCCAGCAGTTGGATTTCCCAGAGACCCGCGGGCTTCTCAAAGAAGGCCGCGCCCAGATTGGCGAAACGGGTGTAGGGGCTGGGGCCGGGGCGGGTCTCGCCGGGCAGCCCGTCGGTGGAGCGGGCCAGGACGGTCAGGGGTACCCCATCTTTGCTGACGCGAATGGTATAGCCGCCCAGGGCATAGGCTTCGCCGCTGTAGGCATAGACGTAGACCCGCACCTCATCCACCCCCGGCAGTTGGGTGGGGAACTGCTCCGCCATCTCCAACACAAAGGCGTAGTCCGGTGTGGCCGTCGGCGTCAGCGTTGGGCTAGGGGTAGCAGTAGGGGTAACGGTGGGGGTCGGCGTGGACGTCTCCGTCGGGGTCGGCGTCTCTGTCGGCGCGGGCGTGTCGGTGGGGGGGATAGGCGTGGCCGTGGCCGTAGGCGGCTCTGGTGTAAAGGTGGCGGTGGGTGGAAGCGGCGTATCTGCGGGCGCGGCGGGTTGACCGGCAGGCTGTACCGCCACCGGCTGCTGACCGATCGGCGTCGGCGTGTAGGTGGGGATAGGGGTGCGGGTTGGGGTTGGTTCTTCCCGTCCGCCACAGCCAGCCACCAACAACACGACCAGCAACAATAATAGCCAGCCCAAACGATTTACACACTTCACGCGGTCGCCTCCTGCAGAAGTAGAGTTCTCAATCCAATGGCAGCAATCCCGCCGCTTTGAGCAGCGCAGCGTATTGCTCGGTGCGCGCCTCTGCCGCCTCGGCCCGTTGACGTTCGGCGCGGACCAGAGGCGCGATAAAATTACCGTAGACCGGGTCCGCCACCATCTGCGCGGGGCCGGGTTTGTCGTACAGATCAGCCACACGAAATTGAAAGCCGGGCAATACTTGCGAACGCACAATGCCATCAACCCGGGGCAACGGCGCATAGACGCCGCGCCGGACCAGCCCATAGAATTGGGTCTCAATGCCGCGCTCGTCCAGGAGATAGTATTCCTGAACCCCGGCTGTGGCGTATTCTTCCCGTTTGATCAGGGCGTCGCGGTCAATCTCCGTCTGGTTGCCGTCCGAAAGCGATTCGATGCAAATGTCAAAGATGCCGCCATAGCTGCTGTCGTGATCGCCGAGCGGAATGGGGTTGCTGTTCAGCACAACGCCCAAGTCAGGTCTGCGAATGGTGGTTTTGGTCGGCAGGGCCATCCGGAAGCCCATCTTAAGCCCGATGATTCTGGCAATCGGCTCGACCTGCAAAAACTTGTTTAGCGCATTCAGAAACCAGACATACATCATATACTTGGCGTAGTCTGTCGGCGGAATTTCCTCCAGTTGACCGTTGTTCCATTCGTAACCAATGTCGGGAAAGCTGTAATACTTTTCCCAGTAGAGCGCCTCGGGGACGAAGTTAATGAACCCCTCTGGGCGCGGGGTACGGCTTGCGTTTGTCGCCATCGTCTCTGTTGCTAAATGTTGTTGTGTCATAGCCGCCTCCTGTCAGACCCGGCTACAGGGGTTTCGGTGGGCAAGAAATCTGAACAACGATAATCAATCCGATGGCAGCAATCCTGCCGCCTTGAGCAGCGCAGCGTATTGTTCAGCGCGCTGGCGCTCCTGCTCGGTCTGCTGGCGCTCCTGTTCGATGCGCGCTTCTGCATTGTCAGCACGCTGGCGCTCCTGCTCGGTGTGCTGGCGTTCCTGTTCGATGCGCGCTTCTGCATCGTCAGCACGCTGACGCTCCTGCTCGGTGCGCTGACGTTCCTCCTCGGTGTACTGGCGTTCCTGCTCGATGCGCGCTTCTGCATCGTCAGCGCGCTGACGCTCCTGCTCGGCGTGCTGACGCTCCTCCTCGGCGCGCTGACGTTCGGCACGATAAAGCGGGGAGACAAAATCGTTGTAGACCGGGTCCTGCACCATCTGCACCGGTGTTGGTCTTTCATAGAGATCAGCCACGCGGAATTGAAAACCGGGCAACACCCGCGACCGCACGATGCCGTTGACCCGGGGCAGCGGCGCATAGACGCCGCGCCGAACCAGCCGGTAGAATTGGGTCTCGATACCGCGCTCGTCCAGGAGATAGTATTCCTGAACCCCGGCCGCGGCATACTCATCCCGTTTGGTAATGGCATCGCGGTCAATCTCGCTCTGGGCGCTGTCGGAGATCGATTCAAGGCAAATGTCAAAGATGCCGTGATAGGTACGGTCATAATCGTGCAGAGGAGCTGGGTTGGTATCCAAAACCACGCCCAAATCTGGTTTGCGAATGGTAACTTTGGTTGGCAGCGTCAGTCGAAAACCCATTTCTAGCCCCATAATCCTGGCCAGCGGATGGACGTAGAGATAGTCCTGCAACAGATTGAAAAACCAGAGATACATCCTGAACTTGGCGTAGTCCGACAATGGAAGTTCCTCCAGTTGACCGTTGTTCCACTCGTAGTTGCCCAATAAAGTATCGTAGTATTTCTCCCAGTAGAGCGCCTCGGGCACATATTCAGTTGTCGCGTTGATACCGTTGGTATGGCTCCCGTTTGTCTCTATACTTTCTGCTTCGAGGATTGCTGAACGTTGCACCGTCATCGCCGCCTCCTGTCACTCTCGGCCTACCGCCAGTTCGTCTGATAATCTGCCAGAACAATAGCACATCAGCGAATGCAGGGCAAAGTGAATCATTGATGGCGGGATGATGGGATAATGGGGGAAAGCGCCCCTCAGCATCCCATTACCCCACCACCATTTATTCTACTGTTACACTCTTCGCCAGATTGCGCGGCTGGTCCACATCTGCTCCCCGGCTTACGGCGATTTCATAGGCCAACAGTTGCAGGGGAAGCGCGGCCAGCACAGGCGAGAGCACTTCGTGGCAATGGGGGATGGGCAACAGTTCGTCGGCCTTCTCGCTGATGAAGGTGTCGTCGGCGTGGGCCACGGCCAGCACAGCCCCCCGCCGGGCCTTCACCTGCTCCACCTGGCTGATCATCTTTTCGTATACACTGTCCTGGGGCACGACCACAACCGTGGGCATTGTGCTGTCGATGAGCGCAATCGGGCCGTGCTTCATCTCTCCCGCGGGGTAGCCCTCGGCGTGGATGTAGCTGATCTCCTTCAGCTTCAGCGCGCCCTCCCGTGCCGTGGGATAGTTGACCCCCCGGCCCAGGTAGAGGAAGTTATGGAAATGGCCGTAGCGTTTTGCCAATTCCGTATAACGCCCGGTCAGATGGGCATCTTCCAGCACCGCGCCCACCTGCCCCGGCAGGCTGGCCAGGGCTTGCGCCAGTTCCGCCGCTGCTGTTTCGTCGATTGTGCCCCGGCACTGGCCCAGATAGAAGCCCAGCAGCACCAGATCGACCAGAGAAGTGGTAAAGGCTTTGGTGCTGGCCACGCCGATCTCCGGCCCCGCGTGCATATAAATCACCCCGTCGCAGAGCCGGGCGGCCTGGCTGCCCATCGCGTTGACAATCGCCGCGGTGAACGCGCCCTGCTCCCGGGCCTCCTCCAGCGCGGCCAGGGTGTCCACCGTCTCCCCGCTCTGGGTGATAGCCAACACCATTTCGTCCGCCCCGATGACCGGCTGGCGGTAGCGGTATTCGCTGGCGTAGTCTACCTCCACCGAAAGCCGGGCCAGCCGCTCGATGACGTAGCGGCCAAACAGCCCGGAGTAGTAGCTGGTGCCACAGGCCACAATCGTCAGCTTGCGCAGGCTGCGGGCTGCCTCCGGCGTCAGATTTAGCCCCGGCAGCGCCACCCGGTTATGGACGAAATCGACCCGCTGGCTGAGGGTCTGGGCGATGGCCTGGGGCTGGTCGTAGATTTCTTTGTGCATAAAATGGCGAAACTGCCCCTTCTCCGCGGCGTCCGCGTCCCAGCCAATCTCAACCAACGGCAGGTCAACCGGCAGCCCGGCCAGGTCGGTCACTTCCACCCCGCCCCGACTGATGACCGCCATCTGGCGGTTCTCCAGAAAGTACACCCGGCGGGTGTATTGAAGGAGAGCAGGGATGTCGCTGGCGACGAACATTTCGTCGTCTCCCTGGCCGATGACGACACCCCCCGCATTGCCCAGACGCACCACTACCATCCGCTCCGGCTCGGCCCGGGAAAGCACGGCAATCGCGCTGGGTCCGGCCAGTTCTTGCACCGCGCAGCGCACGGCTGACAGCAGATTTCCCTCGCTGCCATTGGTATAGTGCTTATGCACCAGATGGGCGATCACTTCTGTGTCTGTGTCGCTTTTGAAAATATAGCCATCGGCCAGCAGCCCTCGACGCAGCTCCTGAAAATTCTCCACAATGCCGTTCTGCACGACCACCAGCTCCCCGTCCGGGCTGCTGTGGGGGTGGGCGTTGCGCTGGGAAGGGGGGCCGTGGGTGGCCCAGCGGGTGTGGCCGATGCCCAGATGACCGTTGACCGGCGCAGCGGCCAGCAGTTTTTCCAGACAGGCCAGCTTGCCCTCTTCCCGGCGCACGCTCAATTGTCCATTATTCCAGACAGCCAGACCAGCCGAGTCGTAGCCGCGATATTCCAGACGGCGTAGGCCATCCACAATCACGCCAGCCGCGTCCCGGGGCCCGATATAGCCAACGATTCCACACATTTGGGGTTTCTCCTTTGGTGACAGGCAATGGGAAAGGCGTATTGCGTATTGCATAAGGTGGCGCAGCCGCGATTTGCGTGCGGAAACGTGAAGACGTGAAACGTGAGGTGTCGTCATATGATTTCACGTTTCACGTTTCTCCGGTCTGGCCGAGGAACTAACCCATATGGGTTAGTTCCTCGCTGGTACGGAGTGGCGTACCAGCGCAAGATCGACCCTTCGACAGGCTCAGGAGACAGGACACCGCGTCGGGTGCGTTCGTTGCGGCCTCAGCCCCCGGAAATTACCGCGAATGGGAGGAGAACGCCAATCGTTGACGTCTACTTCGCTGATCCGGGGTATCCCAGAACAAGCGGGAGCGACCAGCTATTGGCGTCATCCCCCTATTCGCGGTCATTCGCTCCGTGGCTACACTTCCTTACGCAACACGAAATACGCAATACATTTTCTGCCAATGCTTGCCGCTTCTCTCCCGACACTTACGCGTCGGTTTTGTACGGCTGCTTGTGCTTGTCAAAGGAGGGAATACAACCGAACCGCCGTGGCTTGCAAGGGGGATAGAACGCGGATTCAGCGGAAAGGGCTGATCTACGCGGATAGTTTATCCGCGCAAATCTGTAGTTTCCGCGTACTCCGCGTTCCATTCTTCCATTGATTGTTTGGCTGGTTTCGGGTCAGGCCATTGGCGTGGCCTGGGGGCATCCGCTGATCTCTCGATTTTCCCGGAGTGGCTCCGGTTAGTCCGGCGTCGCCGCCGGAAACCCCTTCCTCGTCACCCGGTAGGAGGGGAATGGGGATAGGAGACTGGGGATTGGGGACTGGATACACCCGTTCACAATTTACCGTTCGCTATTCACCATTCACTATTCTGCCGGGCCTTGCGCTCTTCCCTCTACACTGTAGGCTATGCCATAAACATCCTCCTGTCGGAAATGGATAAGCCCGAAAGTTGTGGGCCAACAGCGCTTGTGGCAGCGCGGAAACACCATACACCAGATACAGCCTAGCCACAAGAAACGCCCTATGCAAACGCTCAATCGTCATTGATTCCGTAATGATAGCCTGCTATAATTTAGCAATGAAGTCAAAAACGCGGATATGACCGTCGAATCCGTGCTTTGGCCGTGGGGTCTGTGTACATCTTTTACATCGCATGAGGAGAAAATCAGAAATGGCAAAAATCGCTGCAATCGAGGGGATTGGAGACGTAACCGCAGAAAAGTTTGCCCTGGTAGGGATCACCACCACCGAAGCCCTGCTGGACGCTTGCGCTACAGCGGCAGGCCGCAAGGAACTGGCCGCCAAGACCGGTCTGGACGCATCCCAATTGCTCGGCTGGGCCAACCGGGCCGACCTCTTCCGCATCAAAGGCATTGGCACTCAATACTCCGACTTACTGGAGGCATCCGGTGTGGACACTGTGCCCGAGCTGGCCCAGCGCAACGCCGAGAACCTCCACGCCAAAATGACCGAAGTCAACGCAGCGAAAAAATTGGTGCGCCAGCTTCCCACCCTACGTCTTGTCCAGGGCTGGGTGGCCCAGGCCAAAGAATTGCCCCGGATGATTGGGTATTAGGGGACTCGAGATTGGGGATTGGGGATTGGAGACCGGCAGGTCAGCCGTTAGTCACCTTTTCCCTTTCCCCGCTATTTTGTCCCAACGCTCTACCGCTTCAACGCTTCCTCCAATACATCCATCCCCTTCTCCACCAACTCCATCCGCGCCTGATTGCCCATATGCCCTATGCGAAAGACCTTCCCGGCCAGGGGGCCGTAATTGCCGCCCGCCGCCATCCCTCTGGCGCGCAGGGCCGCGTCCAACCGGGGCCACTCCCAGCCGTCCGGGACGTGGGCTGCGCTGACCGTCGGGCTGGCGATCTCGGCGCGGCGGGGAAAGAGGGTCACGCCCATCCCGGCCAGGCGCTGACGACAGTAGGCGGCCACAGCTTCGTGCCGGGCGTAGACAGCCGCCAGCCCCTCGTCCAGCAACAGTTGACAGCCTGTATGCAGCGCGGCCAGCCCGTGCCAGTTGTGGGTATAGGGCAGATAGCGCCGGGCCGGGCCGTCCTGCCAGGGGGCCAACGCGTCGTAGCCTACATAGCCCACTTCGCTCACTGCTTCCCAGGCACGGGAGCTGACCGTCACCATCGACAGCGTGGGCAGCAGACTCAGCACCTTTTGACTGCCCAGCAGCCCCAAATCGATGGCCCACTCGTCCACCCGCACAGGCACGCCGCCTCCGCTCGCCACAAAATCCACATAAAAAAGTGCGTCCACCTCTCGGCTAATCGTCCCCAATTCGGCCAACGGCGTCAGCGTCCCGCTGGGCGTCTCGCAGTGGACAGCGGTGATCAGTTTTGGTTGAAAGCGCCGGGCCGCGGCCCGCACCCGCACCGGGTCCGGGATGTCGTCGTAGGCGCAGGCGACGGTCTCCACCACCGCGCCCAACTGGGCAGCCATCTCGCCGATGCCATAGCCGAAAAGCCCATTCGTCACGGCCAGCACCCGGTCGCCGGGACGCAGCACACTCTTCAGCGCTGCCCACAACGCCAGCATCCCCTCGCCGCTATGGATCGTCACGTCGTTCTGGGTGGCAAGAATCTGCTGCAATTGGCGCTCGCAGGCCGCATACAACTCAAAGAAATCGCCCTCCAAATCCGGGCTGCCGTAGTCGGTCAGATAGGCTTCGCGCACGGCCTGGGGCACAGAGACCGGGCCGGGGACGAGGGGGATGGGATAGGTGCGCATAGGGTGGCTCCTGGAATTGGGGACTGGGGACTGGGACGCAGATTGCGCAGAAACCACAGATTGCGCAGATTTATCCGGGTCAGTCTATCCTATCCGTGTCAATCTGTGTCCATATTTTCAGAACGTGCCTGTTGATCGGGCAGCAATTCCGCATTCCGACTTCAACATTCCGCATTGTAACACAGACCGCCCGCTCTGTTGACGATACACCCATCCCGGCTATAATAGGGCAATGATAACAACCGCCGCTGCCCCAACCGAAGCCACACCCCTGCCCGACGCTATCTGCGCCCGCAACAGCCTCTATCTCTCCGGCGCGTTTGGCGCGGGCAAGACCAGCGCAGCCCTGGCCCGTATCCGCTGGCTGCTGGGCCAGGAGCGTATCCGGGGCGACGACATTCTGGTGCTGGTTCCCCAGCGCAGCCTGGGCCGCCCCTACAGCGAAACACTGCGCGGGCCGGAGATTCCCCCCGGCCCGCCTGTGCGGGTGACAACCTACGCCGGTCTGGCTCGGGCCGCGGCGGAACTCTACTGGCCGCTGGTTGCGCCCCAGGCCGGTTTCCGCGATCCCGGCAAAGAGCCGACTTTCCTCAATCTGGAAACCTCCCAATACCACATGCAGCGCTTTGTGGCCGGGGCCTTCGAGCGGGGCGAATTCGACGCCATCCGCCTGGAACCGGGCCGGGTGGTCAGCCAGGTCTTGGACAATCTGAACAAAGCCAGCCTGCACGGCTTCTCCATCGAAGAAGCCTACCAGCGGCTGGAACTGAGCGTGCCCGCGGGGGAGCAGATGGCGGCCCGGCTCAATGTGCTGCACACCGCGGCCCGCATCAGCCGGGAATATCGGGCACACTGCCTGGCCGAGTCCCTGGTCGATTTCAGCCTGTGGATCGGCCTCTTCAACGAGCAGGTGTTGAACAACGAATGGAGCCGCATCCACCTCTTCCGCTCCCACCGCCATCTGGTGATGGACAATGCGGAGGAGGACACCTACGCATCCCACAATCTGGTGCGCCGCTGGCTGCCCCATCTGGAGAGCAGCCTGATTCTCAGCGACGACGACGGCGGCTACCGGGTCTTTCTGGGCGCGGCCCCGGAAAATGCGACGTCCCTGGCCGACGCCTGCGCCATCCGCCTGCGCCTGGGCCAACAGCACGTCACCCCGCCCGCTCTCGTGCGGATGGCCGGTCTGGTGGACCGGGCCATCCGCGCCCCCCGCCCCGATCCTTCTCCCTCCCCCACAGTGGGGGAGGGTCGGGGTGGGGGTTCTTCTCCCTCCCCTGTGGCGGGGGAGGGCCGGGGTGAGGGTTCTGCTCCCTCCCCTAGTATGGGGGAGGGTCGGGGTGAGGGTTCTGCTCCCTCCCCTAGTATGGGGGAGGGTCGGGGTGAGGGTTCTGCTCCCTCC
>JAANMX010001009.1_pt1 | contig 34116 bp, 30 predicted proteins | sample 7279681 | NCBI WGS metagenome assembly JAANMX01 (sample SAMN14094542, study PRJNA606508) | bioreactor metagenome | isolation source: A lab-scale SPAN reactor treating ammonium-rich wastewater day 351 | place: Ireland: Galway | collected 2018-01-01 | reverse complement strand
GGTTCTTGCTCGTGCGCCTCGAGGACAAGCCCGGACGCCTCCCTTGGCAAACTCGAGTGGCGCTCGCCAACGGGGTGTCCAGTCCCGGTCCAGCGCCGGTAGTCACCTACACGGGTGGCCGCGGCCACCCCAGGCACAGCCGCGTAGTCACCGGTTGGGGGGATCCAATCTGCGCCGGGAATAGATGACAATGCCGCGGTTTCGGAATACGGCTCCAGAGTCACATCCGCGCCCACACTGTAGAAGATGCGGTCCTGCAACCACTGGTCCAGGCTGGCGGCCATAGAAAAAGTGTAGACGCCCAACGCCAAGGAGACAATCACCAGGAGGAGCGGATTGATGTACGTGTGGCTCTGGCGGCTGAGCTGGCGCAGGGCCATATGCAGGGAGAGGGAGGGAAGACGGCTTACCAGACTGTCGATCAGGCGCATGAGCAGAGGAAAGGGGCGCATAGCCAGCAGGCTGAAGCTCACCACAAAGAGGGCGGGAACCAGCACCAGCAGCGGGTCTTGAAAAATATCTTCGGGCCGGTTCTCGATCAATTGGCCCAGGGAGCCAGTCTTGGACAACTGATCGTAGGCGTAGAAAGTAGGAATTACCAGCAAAAGGTCGAGATAATAGCGATACCAGAACGGCCCCTGCTGGGGACGCACATTCTCCCGTTCCTGAGAGACGACACTCTCCCGGCTGGCCCCAAAGGAGGCCCACAGCCGGGCCAGAAGGACAATGCCCAGGGTCAGGAGGATCAGCCGCCAGTTGATCCCCAGCCAGGAGACGGGCAGGGGTGTGCGATCCGTGAAGGTCAGAAAGCTGGAGACGTAGCCCATCAGCCGGGCCAGACCGATGCCGAAGGCCAGCCCCAGGGGCAGACCGAAGAGAAAGAGCAGCAGCGCCTCGGTCATCGTGAAATTCAGGACCGTCAACCGCCCCATCCCCCGGCTGACCAGGACAGCAATCTCCCGCCGCTGCCAATAGGCGATCACCGCCGAGGTCAGGACGAGAAAATAGAGCAGAAAGCCCAGGCCCGGCACATTGAAACCCAAGAGCAGAGTCGTGAGGCTGGTCTGGCGGTTGACAAATTTTTCCAGGGGCAGGGCCGGCGAAGTCACCCGTGCGCCGGGCAGAAAACGGTCAATGATAATGGGTACTCGTGCCAGCCCACTGACATACAAACGCCCATCCGCGGGGTTGGCCTGGCTCTCGTCCAGTGTTACCCGCCAGGTGGCGGCCCGCACTTTGATCGGCAACAGCGGCTCGATGCGCCCGATATAATCAGCCCGGCGCACCACCAGCCCGTCCTGGAAGGCCTGGTCCGGGTCGGTCAGCCAATAGGGGTCTTTCGGATCAGCAGCCTGCCAGACGCCGGCCACCCGGCCCGGCACGGATTGCTCGCTGCCGCTGATAGAGAGGGAGATAGCATCGCCCACATCCACGCCGATCTTCCCGGCCAGGCGTGTGTGGACCCACACATCCACCTGTTCAGCAGAGGAGACGTTTTCGTCCAGTGCCACGCCCTGGGCGATGGACATATACCCGGCAATGCCGTCCTGATAAAATACGTTGACATTGGCGCTGGCCGTGGCCCCGCCCCGCTGCGTATGCAAGGAGAGAATCCCGCTGTTGGCCTGGAGGAGCAGATCGCTCACTGGCAGGTTCAATTCCTGGGAAAGGGTGCTGGCGATGCCTTTGCCCAGCTCTGTGGCCCATGCCAGCGAGAGGGGCACAGCCGCCGTGGAGGAGTTGAAGACGCGTATGGAAAAGGGGGGTTTGCCCGTAATACGGCTGTATTCGGCCAACTCCTGGCGCATGACAACGGTGTCCACAGCCTGGGAGAAGAAGCCTGCGCTGGTCACAAGACCCACGGCCAGAATGACGCCGATGAGGGCGAGCAGATTCAGGCCGAGGTAGTAGCGCAGGCGGCGCAAGGAGAGAATGACCAGCCCCGCGGTGCGGTTGAGGCTGCGCCATAGCCCAATCCCAGAAACCTGAAAGAACGGCAATTGGGTGGCGGTCTGGTCGGGCTGCACGGAAGGTCGCGTCTGTTGGGAAGTTGTCATCGGGGCACGGTTTGGTTTATTTTTTGTTACAGTTTGACACTCACTGGATTCTATCATATACTCAAACCGTTGGGTTCGACAATTACCGACAGCGCAGTCGGAGACCTCCCGTACGTCGGTCTCTCCGACTTTTTTATAACCGCCTTCGTCTTTCCCCTAATATAGCGTCAAGAATGCAGACCATTTGCCGTTGTTCTTTGATCAGCCTATTGACCTGATATTTCCACCGAAAAGGAGGCATTGTAGCGCGGAAAAAAATTATTAAATCGGAAGATTCCGTATGAGTACAAACCCTTCTCCTCGGTTTGCACTCCAGAGTCCTGGCCGTCCGCACCTATCGGATTTGGCTTGCCCCAACTCCTAACCAACGTGCGATTGGTCTTACCCAATCTGTGAATACTATACCTGTAGTTGTATTTTCTTTCATTCCCAAACCCAGTACAAAGGGGAACCTCCATGCAAGAACAGAAGAATCTTAATCGTCGCGACTTTCTGCGCCTGAGCGGTATTGCCTCCGCCGGCGTGTTGGCCGCGGCCTGTGGTGCAGCAGCGCCGGCTGCCGCACCGTCCGCTGGTGGCGCAGCCGCGCCGGCCTCTGCACAGCAATCTTCGGCCGCCGCGGCTGGCCTGAAGGACGTGCCCCGCGAGAAGACCCTCATTTTGATGTGGGCCGGTACCGAAGGACAATATACGGATGTGGGCCTGGCTAACGGCTATGCCACAGGCAGCAAGAACGGCCACCGGGCTGTGGTGGGTTCCTTTGAACCCCTCTTCTACTTCTCGGCCTTTGCCGACGAGACCATTCCCTGGCTGGCCACGGGAGCCGAGTACAACGACGACTTCACCCAGCTGACCGTCACCATCCGCGAGGGTGTGGAGTGGAGCGACGGCACGCCTTTCACGGCCAACGACGTGGCCTACACCTTCCAGATGCTCAAGGACAATGCCCCCCTCCTGCGCGACTCTACAATCGTGCGGGATTGGATGGAATCCTTTGAGGCAGTGGATGACCAGACCGTCGTCCTCAAGTTCTTTGAACCCCGCCCCCGTTTCCTCTTCGACAAGCTCTATGGCAAGTTCGATACAGGCATCTGGTGGGTTCCCCAGCACATCTACAAGGATGTGGAAGAGGTGCAGGGCTTTGGCTTCTTCGATGTAGAGAAGGGCTGGCCGGTAGTCACTGGCCCCTTCAACTGTGTCAACTGGACACCCCAGCAGCAGGTGATGGATCGCCGTGACGATTGGTGGGCGGCCAAGATTGGCTTTGCCGAACTGCCCCAGATCGAACGGGTGATCACCATTCCTGTGGCTGGCGAAGAGCGCATGTCCCAGATGATGATCAACAACGAAATTGACTCCAGCCTGGACCTGCGGGCCACGACCATCTCCCAGGTGGTTGCCCAGAATCCGGCCGTCATCACCCACTCTGGCCGCGAAAAGCCCTATGGTTATATCGACTGGTGGCCCACCTCCATGTGGTTCAACCACGAGGATGGCCCCTTCACCGATCCCAACGTGCGTTGGGCCATCAGCTACTCCATCAATCGGGAGCAGATGTTGGACATCGCCTTGGAGGGTTCGGGTATTCTTACCCAACTGCCCTTCCCCTACTATGCGCCCCTGATGCCCTACATCGAGGCGACGGCACCGCTCCTGGAGAAGTACAACACCAGCGAGTTTAATCTGGAGAAGGCTGCCGAGCGCATGACCGCCTCCGGATATGAGAAGGACAGCGAAGGTTTCTGGGCCAAGGATGGAGAGCGGGTGGAGGCAGCTATGGTTGGCTGGACCATCTTCAACGACATCGGCCCGGTGATTGCCGAGCAGTTGCGCCAGGGCGGTTTCGTGTCCGACTACTCCACACCAGCCGACACGGGTACACGGGAATCTGACGGTACGCAGAAGATTTGGCTGAACGGACACGGTGGCAGCATCAACGATCCCTTCGACACCCTGCAGATGTACCACAGCCGCTACTGGGCACCCATTGGCGAGCCGACCAGCTACAACTCCCGCTACAAGAATCCTGAGTATGACGCGCTGATCGACGAGATGGCGAAACTCCAGCCCTCCCCGGATGATCCGGTCTATATGGACCTCTATCTGAAGGCCGTCGAAATCTACCTGCGCGACCTGATCGACGCCCCGATCCAGCAGTGGTTGCACCGCATTCCGTACAACACCACCTACTGGACCGACTGGCCCACAGCAGACAACAATTATGTCAACGGCGCCTTCTGGCACGAGACAGTTGGTCTGATCTTCAACCGACTGAAACCGACCCAGGCGTAATACCTGCCAGTGGGGAGGGAGACCGATGAGCTCATCGGTCTCCCTCCCCACTGCTGCCTATCCACACGGTATTTCCTTCTAGCCAATTCCAATTCCAATTCCATTACCATTATTTTGCCCATCAACCGTATGGCACACTCTGCGTACCTTCCGATCCAGGCAAACGATGAGCTGGCTGTCATAACGAACGAGGACTCAGATGAGATATTCATGGTCTTTTGTGCTTAGAAGATTCGGGCTGATGTTGCTGATCATCTGGAGCGGCGCTACCCTAAATTTCTTCATCCCCAAGATGACCCCCCGCAACCCCTTGCGGGAAAAGTTGCTCCAGGAGGCCAGCCGCAGCGGCTATATTCCGCCGGGCTTTGAAGAGATGGTGCAGGCCTACGAATCCAAATTTGGACTGGATCGCCCCCTCTGGTCGCAGTACATCAGTTATATGCAGGATATGTTGCGGGGGGACTTGGGCTTTTCCATCTCCAATTACCCCAAAACCGTGTGGGAACTGATCCTGGAAGGTCTACCCTGGACGGTAGGGCTGCTGCTTTCCACGACGATCATTGCATTCCTGCTTGGCTCACTTCTTGGCGCGTTGATGGCCTGGCCCAAGGCATCGAATTTGTTCCGCTATATTCTCCCCTCCCTATTGATCTTTGGGGCTATCCCAGCCTATGTGATCGCGCTTACCCTCATCTACTTTGTCGCCTTCCGCTGGAAGCTCTTGCCGATTGGGGGTGGCTATAGCATTGGGATGTTCCCCGGCTTCAATATCGGATTCATCAGCGATGTGCTGGTCCACTCTATATTGCCTGCGTTGGCACTGGTGCTGGCCGGGGCGGGCGGTTGGGCAATCGGTATGCGGGGGATGCTGGTGACCATCCAGGGTGAAGATTATATGACCTTTGGTGAGGCCAAGGGGCTGAAGAATTGGCGGCTCTTCTATCGCTATGCGGTGCGCAATGCGCTCCTGCCCCAAGTCACCGGGCTGGCCCTGGCCTTGAGTTTCATCGTCTCCGGTTCGGTGCTGGTGGAACTGGTGATGGGGTATCCAGGTATTGGGACACTGCTGGCCCGCTCGATCAATCAGCTCGACTATTTTATGATCTATGGCATCGTCTTTGTCATCATCACCGGCATTGCCATCACAATGTTTATTATGGATATGATCTATCCTTTTCTGGATCCCAGAATCTCCTATGAGAGTAGCTAACCTATGGAACGACTACAGCTAAGTCTGCGCTATTTACGACGTAATACGAGTTTGGCGATTGGATTGGGCATCCTGGTTTTCCTGGTACTCTTTACAGTTACGGGATATATGATCATCGATCCCAAAGTCGATCCCTATCCTTTGGCCGGTCCGGGCAGTTCGCCGCCCACATTGAACTACTGTCCTCGCAGCGACCCGGAATGTGAGACGACCGAACCGAAGGCCTATATCTTTGGCACGGATGCCCAGGGGCGGGACCTCTACGGCGTGGCCGTAGCCGGCACCTGGATGACTGTTCAGATTGGGTTGATGGCTGGCATTATCGGGCTGGGGCTTGGCGCATTTTTGGGCTTCACCTCTGCCTTCTATGGCGGCTGGTACGATCTGATCGTGCGTTGGGCCGTGGATGTGATGTTGACTGTGCCCGGTCTTCTCCTACTGGTGGTAATCGCTTCCTCCCTGGGGGAGCAAAAGATCACCGTAACCGGTATGGGGATAATCATTGCGTCAATTTCCTGGCGCGGTCCAGCCCGTGTGATCCGCTCCCAGGTGCTCAGTATGCGGGAGCAGTCCTATGTGATGATGGCCCGGCTCAACGGGATGGGTGGCATGGACATTATCTTTCGGGAAATGATGCCGAATCTGCTCCCCTATCTGGGAGCCAGCCTGGTGGGTGCGGTCACCGCAGCGATTTTTGCCTCGATGGGGTTGGCGGCGCTCGGCCTCGGCCCCCTGCGCGAACCCACGCTGGGCGTGACCATCTACTGGGTGATCAACCAGAGCGCGTTTCTGCGTGGTCTGTGGTGGTGGGGTGCTGTCCCCATCGGCATTGTAGCCCTCATCTTTGTCATGCTGTTCTTGATTTCCATTGGTCTGGATGAAGTGGCCAACCCACGGGTGCGGAGGGCGCAGTGAGTAATGATGTAGTGTTGGATATTAACGATCTGGACGTCCAGTACTATACGGATGCCGGTATTGTCTATGCGAATAACAAAATCAACCTGAAGTTGAAGGCTGGCGAACGACTGGGTCTGGTGGGCGAATCCGGTTCGGGCAAATCCACGTTGGCCCTGGCAATCCTGGGTATGATCAAACCGCCCGGTGGCATTGCGGGCGGTCAGATTCTGCTCGACGGTCGGGACATCACCAAACTGACCGAAGAGGAGACGCGCCAGGTGCGAGGCCGGGAGATCAGCATGATTCCCCAGGGCGCCATGAACTCGCTCAACCCGGTGATGCGGGTCAATGACCAGATTATAGATTCGATGATTGATCACGAACTGGGGCTGAGCAAAGCCGATATGCTACAGATGGCCGGGGACGCCCTGGAAGCTGTAGAATTGGATCGCGGCGTGGGCAAAATGTATCCCCACGAACTGAGCGGCGGCATGAAACAGCGGGCCTGTATCGCCATCGCCATTGCCATGAAACCCAAAGTGATCATTGCCGACGAGCCAACCAGCGCGCTGGATGTGGTGACCCAGCGCCAGGTGATGCAGACCATCCGCCATATTCAGGAGGAGATGGGCGCGGCAGTCATTCTCATCGGCCACGATATGGGGCTGATGGCCCAATTTGTGGACCGGCTGGCGGTGATGTATGCAGGCCAGATGGCCGAGGTTGCGCACAAAGAAGGGGCCTTCCGTACGCCTATGCACCCCTACACCCAGATGCTGATCGAGAGCCTACCCCGGCTGGGAGCCAAGGGCGTATTCCAAGGCATCCCCGGTATCACGCCGCTGTTGCGCGATTTGCCGCCGGGCTGCGTTTTCAATCCCCGCTGCCCCAAAGCCTTTGCCCCTTGCCAGAAGGTTATACCCCGATTTCTGGAACACCGACCCAACCAGTGGGTCGCCTGCCACCTGTACGAGAACGAAAGCGAGCCAGCCCGCTCATGAGCGAACTACTACTGGAACTCAAAAATGTAACGAAACAGTTCAAGGGTGGCACAGTCGCGCTTGACAACATCTCCTTCTCCGTCGATGCAGATAACCCCAGTATCATTGCCGTGGCAGGCGAGAGCGGCAGCGGCAAAACAACCCTGGGGCTGATGTCGCTGGGCTTTCTGGAACCCAGTACAGGTCTAATCAACTATAAGGGCAAAGACCTCTCCAAACTGAACAGCCAGGAGCGCGTCAACTTCCGCAAAGAGGTGCAGGCGGTCTTCCAGGACCCCTTCGCGGTCTACAACCCCTTCTACAAAGTAGACCACATTATGGAAGTGCCGATTGCCAATTTCAAGATGGCGAGCAACAAGACCGAAGCCAGGGAAATGATGGAACAGGCGCTGATCAGTGTGGGTCTGCGCCCGGAAGAGACGCTGGGACGTTTCCCTCACCAGATGAGCGGCGGTCAACGCCAGAGAATGGCCCTGGCCCGTGCCCTTTTGCTGCGCCCCCGTTTGTTGATTGCGGACGAGCCGGTTTCGATGGTGGACGCCTCCCTGCGGGCCACGATTCTGGAAGCCCTGGATAAGCTGAATAAAGAGTTCGGCATCACCGTCCTCTACATCACCCACGACCTGACCACGGCCTATCACGTCAGCGACTACATTCTGATTCTCTACCGGGGATCGATTATGGAGGCGGGGGATATAGAATCGATCATCCGCAATCCCCAGCATCCCTACACCCAACTGCTCATCGGCTCCATCCCCTGGCCCGATCTGGACCGGGTGTGGGGTGAAGACATCGCTGTCATCGATATCGAGGAAGACAAATCCGAGGAATCTCGTGTGGGCTGCAAGTTCGCCGGGCGCTGTCCCCATGTGATGGAGAAGTGCAAAGTCAGCCCGCCCTCTCTCTATTGGCCGGATGAGAACAACCGGGTGGCTTCCTGCTATCTCTTTGACGACAAAAAAGTATTGCCCGGCGAAGATGTGGGCACACTTTTTCGAGCCAAGAAAGTTGCCGCGGCGCGCTGAGCCGGTTATCCCGTCTGCCACAGAGAAAAGAATCCAACAGGGCCGTAGGATGTCTACATCTTCGGCCCTGTTTTCTATTGGAACAGAATTCGCGGGTGATTGTGCTATACTTTGGGAGCCGCTTTCTGTCTGATTCATCGGGCCAGACCCACGGCAAAAACAGCATTTACAGACAGCCCAAAGGCAAGCGATTCCCTGAGTCTCCACCACCCCAGAAAGATTCTTATGGCAACTTTCTACGACTCCATCTCCCCCGCTCTGCAAGAATGGATTGAGCAACAGCACATCTTTTTCGTCGCCTCCGCGCCGTTGAGCGGGGAAGGCCACGTCAACCTCTCGCCCAAAGGACTCGACTGTTTCCGGGTCCTCGGCCCCAACCGGGTGGCCTATCTGGACCTGATCGGCAGCGGCAACGAGACCTCGGCCCACCTGGCCGAGAATGGGCGCATTACTTTTATGTTCTGCTCCTTCGACAAAATGCCCCGCATCACCCGGCTCTTTGGACGGGGCGAGACGATTCTGCCCGGCAGCGCGGGGTGGGATGCCCTGGCCGGTCACTTTCCCAGCGGCTATGCGGGGGTGCGCCAGATCATCGCCGCCCATATCTACCAATCCCAGACCTCCTGCGGCTTTGCCGTGCCCTTTATGCAGTTTGTGGAGGACCGGGAGACGCTCCTGCGTTCTTCCGAAGCCAAAGGCGAAGCAGCAATGGCTCAATATCAGATCGAGAAAAATTCCGTCAGTCTGGACGGGCTGCCCGCACCCCTGGCAAATCCCCTGACGGGCCGCTGATGATGGAGATTACATACACCACCGACCTTACAGGTGTAGACTGGAACGCATTGAAGACCGCAGTGGCCGCCGATGATTTTGACAACGGGCGCACTGCCGAGCAGATGCGTATCTCGTCTGAAAACAGCGCGGTGAATATCTTTGCCTATGCCGGTGGTGAGATTGTCGGCACAGCCCGTGCCCTCTCCGATGGGGTCTGCAACGCCTACGTCGTCGATGTCTGGACAAAGACTCCCTACCGCAAGCGGGGTATCGCCCGGCGGATGATGGAAATGATCGGCGAGCGGGTCCCCGGTCAGCACGTCTACCTGGCAGCCGATGAGCAAGTCCGCCCCTTCTACGAAAAGCTCGGCTTCACCCCCTGGGATGTGGGAATGGGCCGGGTCATCGACCACTGGCTGCGGGCAGAGTAGCGCATCCCGCCCATTCAAAATTCTCAATTCGTAATTCTCAATTCGCTATTCACCATTCACTATTTCCCTCTACCCAACCGGGAGTCTCCCAATGACAAACCGTCTTCTCCTCCTCCTTCTCTCCCTTCTGCTCCTGACCGCCTGCCAGTTCCCCCCGCCCGCGGCGATCTCTGATCCCGACCTGGCCGCGGCAGCCGCAAGCAGAGAAGGCGCGCCCGGCCCCCTGGAAGTGGGGCTGGACCAGATCATCCCCATCGACCCGGCCATCCGCACGGGCAGGCTGGAAAACGGGCTGACCTATTACGTGCGCGCCAACCGCGAGCCGGTCAACCGGGCCGAACTCTGGCTGGCCATCAACGCCGGTTCCCTGCAAGAGGACGACGACCAGCAGGGGCTGGCCCACTTTTTGGAGCATATGCTCTTCAACGGCACAGCGCGCTTCCCGGAACAGGCGCTCATCGACTTCTTCGAGAGCGTGGGCATGACCTTTGGCCCGGACATCAACGCCTACACCTCCTTCGACGAGACGGTCTATATGCTGCGCTTCCCGATGGATGACCCGCAGATTGTGGACAACGCCTTTGCTGTGCTGGAGGATTGGGCGGGCTACGCCACTATCGACCCCGCCCAGGTGGAACTGGAGCGGGGGGTTGTGGTGGAGGAGGAGCGGCTGCGGGATCAGAACGCCAGCGGGCGCATCAACAAACAGATTCTCCCCTTTCTCCTGGGCGATTCTCTCTATGCCGAGCGTATGCCCATCGGCCAGGTAGAGATTATCCGCAACGCGCCCAGCGAGGCCCTGCGCCGCTTCTACACCGACTGGTATCGTCCGGACCTGATGGCGATTATCGCGGTGGGTGACTTTGACGTGGATGAGTTCGAGAAGCGCATTCGGGCGAGCTTCGTCGATCTGCCCAGCCCGGAGACCCCCAGAGAGCGGGCCATCCACACCGTTCCCGACAACGAGGAACCCACCTATCTGATCGTCACCGACCCGGAGTTTCCCGTAACGATTGTGGAGATCGACTATCGCCAGCCCAGCCGCGCCCTGGACACCGCCGGCGCCTATCGGGAGATGCTGGTGGGCGCACTCTTCGAGCGGATGCTCAACCTGCGCCTGGAGGAGATCAGCCGGGAGGCCGATTCGCCTTTTGTTGGGGCAGGGGTAGGCAGCGGCAATCTGGTGCGCACCCTGGAAACCCTCAGCGTCAGCGCCCAGGTGCAGGACGAGGAGGTGCTGCTGGGGCTGGAGGCCATTCTGACCGAAGTGGAACGGGTGCGTCGTCACGGCTTCACTTCGTCGGAATTGGAGCGGGCCAAAGAGGAGATTCTCAACCGCTATCAGCGGCTCTACAACGAGCGCAACAACAGCGAAAGCGGCAACTTGGCCGACGAATACAAACGCAACTTTCTGGAAGATGAGGCCATCCCCGGCATTGCCTACGAATATCTGCTGGCCGGTCGCTTTGTCCCGGAAATTACGATTGACGAAGTGAACCGCCAGGCCGATAGTTATGTGGGTGAAAAGGGGCGGGCCGTGCTGGTCATCGCACCCCAGAGCGCCCTGGCCGACCTGCCCGACGAGACAGCCCTGGCCCGTGTCATCGCCAGCATCGACGACAAAGAGATTGCCGCCTATACGGACACAGAAGTGGCCGACGCCCTGCTGGCCGAGACGCCTGCGCCGGTTGCCATCGCCAGCCGTACAGCCATCGAAGCCATCGATACGGTCGATTTGGAATTGGCAAACGGCGTGCGGGTGCTGCTCAAAGCCACAGAATTCAAGGAGGACGAGGTAATCTTCAGCGCATTCAGCCCCGGCGGCTCCTCCCTGGTCAGCGACGCGGACTATACCGAGGCCGTGCTGATTGCCAATGTCGTCTCCCAGAGCGGGCTGAACGGCTACAGCTACAACGAAGTCCTGCGCATCCTCTCCGGCCAGTCGGTCAACGTTTCGCCCTATATCGACGAGACCGAAGAAGGCTTTGTGGGCGGCGCGGGGGACGACTTCCTGCCCGCGCTTTTCCAGATGATCTATCTCTACGGCACTGCGCCCCAGGCCGACGAAGCCGCCTTCTCCACTTTGCAGGATCAGGCCCGGGCCTTCCTGCGCAACCGGGCCACCCAGCCCAACGCGGCCTGGCAAGACGCCATCACCCAGGCCCGCTATGGCGACTCCATCCGCCAGGCCGTGCTCTCCCTGGCCGAGGTGGAAGCGCTGGATCGGGAGCGGGCCTTCGCCATCTACAACGAACGCTTCGCCGACTTCAGTGATTTCACATTCGTCTTTGTCGGCCACTTCGACATCGAGCAGATGGTCGAGTGGTCACAAATCTACCTGGGCAATCTGCCCTCCACAGGCCGGGAAGAGACGTGGGTGGATGTCTCGCCGGACCCGCCGACTGGTGTTGTGAAAGAGGCCGTTTTCAAAGGCCAGGAAGCCCAGAGTCTGGTGCAGATTCTCTTTACCGGTCCTGTGCAACCGACCCCGGAGAACCGCCTGCGTCTGCGTCTGCTGGAAGGGGTGCTGGACATTCTGGCCCGGGAGGAGCTGCGGGAGAAGCGCTCGGGGGTCTACGCCTCGTCGGTCTCCGCGGATCTGCTGTTGGAGCCAGACGAACTCTACGAAGTCAGTATCGTCTTTGGCACGGACCCGGAGCGGGTGGATGAGTTGGTGGACGCGCTCTTTGCCCTCATCGCAGATGTACAGGTCAACGGTCCCCGGCCCGATCTGATGGAGAAGGCCAAGGCCCAGCTACTCCGCCAGCGGGAAGAAGATTTGGAGGACAACGGCTTCTGGCTCGATCTGCTGGCCGCCTACGCCTCGGCCCAGGGCCAAGACCCGGCAGAAACGCTCAATCTGGCCGAGCGGCTGGATGCCATCGACGCCGCCTCCATCCAAGCCGCCGCCGTGGAGTTCCTGCCCGCGGACCGTTATATCGAAGTGGCGCTCTATCCAGAGGGGTTTGTGAAGCCGTAGGGGAATGAATGTTGCATTCATTTTTAGAGGGGCAATGAGTGATCTAAGCATCTGCACACAAGCGATACCCGTGGCAAAACTGTTGTGATATACTACCCTCACATCCCGTTCGCTGGGGTGTGAGGGTGGTTGGGTTCTTCAAAACAATCATACGGAAAAGCTCTGGCGATGGAGACTGACAATCCGCTCAAAATGTTGATCACCGCCTTCAGCCAAGCCTTCGCCGAATGGCTGCTGGGCGGACCTGTGCGCCGGGTGCGTCCCCTCAACGTAGAGTTTCCCGGCACAGTCACCAGCGGCGACCTCATCTTTGCTGTCGAAATGGGCGATGGGCAATCTGTGTTGCTCCATATCGAGTTGCAGGGGCGACGCAGCCACGCGCCGATGTCCTTCCGGGAACTGGACTATATGACCCGGCTAATCCTGCGCGAGGCAGGCAACGAGACTCCGGACAAAGCGCCCCGACTGCAAAGCGTCGTACTCTACATAGGCCAGGGCGCAGGCAGAGAGGATAGCGGACGCTACGAAATCCTGGGACTGGATAGCGAGCCTTGCCTGATCTGGCGTTATACGCCTATCCGGCTCTGGCAGATGGATGCCGACGAACTGTTGACACTGGGCAGCACGGCTTTTTTGCCTCTGGTCGGGCAGACGCAGATGCGCGAGCCGGCCCAAGTCATACCCGCCGTAGTGGAAAGCATCCACAAAGTCGCCGACGAGTTGCAGCGCAGGCGCTTGATGACAGCGCTCGTAAATTTGATAAGTGACGAGGAGATAATTGCCATGATCGAACAGATGATCGATCCCACCGATGAATATTTTATGGACTTACCCTACATGCGCCGTATGCGCCAGAAGGCCAGGGAGGAAGCACTGGCTGAGGGTGTGGCCGAGGGTGCATCCAGAGGGCGTGTCGAAGGGATTCTTCTGGGCCAACAGGAAGGCATTTTGGAAGGCTTGCGCGCAGCCGTGCTGAACGTCCTTGTTCTGCGCTTCAATCCCCCGTCCAGAACCTATCTTCAATGCCAGCGCCAACTGCAAGCCTACACAGAGCAAGAATCATTGCAGCAGCTACTGGCGGCGGCTGTCCAATCCGAGGATATGGACGCATTTGTCCTGCAACTGGGCGCAGAGCAGGCAAACGGACACCAGTAAACCACGCCCGATCCGGAACCTCGCATCCGTGCCCTCCATTTCCGCCAGCAACAGCCAACTCCACTACACCCATAGCCCCGGGACCGGGGAGCGGCCCGCCCTCGTCTTTGTCCACGGCGCGGGGGGCTGCGCCGCGGACTGGCCCTATCAGTGGCAGCAGACCGGCATCCCACCCAGCCGGGGCGCGCCCCGCTGGATCAGCGACTACCCCCGCTATTTTCTCGACTTGCCCGGCCACGGGCGTTCCCGGCCCCCAGCCCGCACAAGCGTTGACGACTACGCGGCGGATGTGGCTGGGTTTATCGAAGCCGTGGGCATTCGGCGGGCGGTGATTATCGGCCATTCGATGGGGGGCGCGATTGCCCTGGCCGTGGGGTTGCGAAAACCGGCCAACCTGGCCGGGCTGGTCGTTCTGGGCAGCGGGCCGTCAATGCCCGTCAGCGACGCCATTCTGGACGGCCTGGCTGCCGACTTTGCCCAGACCGTCGGCCTGATTATGAAGTTCAGTTGGCGCAGGGAAGCCCGCCCGATCTATCGGGAGATTGCAACCCAGCATATGCTGGCCGCCGGGGCGGCGGTGGTCTATGGGGATTTCGCCGCCTGCAACGCATTTGATGCAGGCGAGCGGCTGGGGGAAATCAGCGCGCCCACCCTCGTTGTCGGCAGTACATCGGACCGGATGATACCCCTGGCCCGGAGTGAGGCCCTGGCCGGGGCCATCCCCGGCAGCCAACTGGCGGTTGTCGAAGACGGCGGCCATTTTATGATGACCGAGCGAACCAACGAAGTAAGCGCCCTTTTACTCGATTTTCTGAATACCCACTACAGTTCTCCATGCGCCGTCGTGCGCCACGGGGGATGAAAAGTGGGACGCAGCGTCCAGAGGGCACCCGGCAGAAACCGCAGATGTACACAGATAAAATCCCTTCGACCCTTCGACAAGCTCAGGACAACGCAGGCTCAGGCAATGTCCTGAGTTCATCGAAGGGAGAGCGCCGTGCAAATCCGTTTTTTCCGTGTGCATCCGTGTTCTGTTTTTCAGGGCAGAACAGTTACAGATTTCCACAGATTCTGTACTGGTCAACGAGATGGTAAAACGTAGGTGCGGTTTGCAACCGCACTTTCACCCGAAGAAGTGCGGTTGCAAACCGCACCTACAGATTTCACACTGTTTTTGACCAGTACAGATTTTCACAGATTCTCAGCGGAGAGGTTGAAGATGAACTATACAGCAGAAACCGTATTAGTACGTGCCCAGAACGATCCGACCGACCCGAATTTGATTCTTTCCATCACCCCGCAGAGCGCGGGCTGGGATTATATCTCTTTCCAGGCCAGACGGTTGGCAGTAGGGCAAAGCTGGTCTTTTGATACGGGCGAGAACGAATTCGCCTTTGTTAATTTGACCGGACGCTACCGCGTCTCCTCCAATCGGGGCGACTGGAGCGGAATCGGCGGGCGGGCTTCGGTCTTCACCGGTGCGGCCCACGCCCTCTATCTGCCCCGCCACACCCAACTAACCGTCACCGGGGAGGTGGCGGGCGAGTTTGCTGTGACGTGGGTTCCCACCGACGAGGATCACGACCCCTGGCTGATTCGGCCAGAGGATGTGTCCAGCGGCATACGCGGGGGCGACAATGTGAGCAGACAGATCAACGACCTGCTACCCCCCGGCTCGCCCGTTCACCGGCTGGTGCTGGTGGAGGTCTACACCCCCAGCGGCAATTGGAGCAGCTATCCGCCCCACAAGCACGACGTGCATATCGAAGACGCCGACGGCAATCTGATCGAAGCCGATTTGGAGGAGGTCTACTTCTACCGCATGGACCGGCCGGAGGGCTTCGCCTATCAGCGGGTCTACACCGACGAGCGCTCCCCCCTGCATCAGGCGGGCCAGCCCATCGACGCGCTGGTGCGGGTGGGCCACAATCAGGCGGTTCTCGTGCCGGAAGGCTATCACCCGGTGGTCAGTATGCCTGGCTACACCACCTATTACCTGAATGTGCTGGCCGGCAGCGCGCAGAGTCTCGCCAACCAGGACGACCCCAATTATTCGTGGGTGAAGCATAGCTACACGAAAGTTGATGAGCGGTTGCCGCTTTACTAAACCCGTGGTGCAATGCCCGACTACCAGTTCACGCACTACGCACAACGCACCACTGACGAGGAAAACACCAATGACTGATCGCACCCGTACCTACGACTCCCTCCATATGGGCCGCTCGTCCATCGATCTCTACAGCAACGACGTGGGCGCGCCCTTTCCCGAAATCACCAGCTTTGCCGCCTATGTGGGGGGTTCGCCCACGAATATCAGTGTGGGCGGGCGGCGGCTGGGGCTGAAGACCGCGCTGATCACTGGCCTGGGTGTGGACCCGGTGGGTGATTTCATCCAGGCTTTTCTGGACAAAGAGGGGGTGGATACCACCTGGACCGTGCGCAAACCGGGCCACCGTACCAGCGCAGTCGTCCTGGGTATCGAACCCCCGGACAAATTCCCGCTGGTCTACTACCGGGACAATTGCGCCGACATCGAATTGACGATTGACGATGTGCTGGCCGCGCCGATTGCTGACGCGGCACTCTTTCAGTTTGCCGGGACGAACCTATGCAAAGAACCCAGCCGCAGCGCCACAATGCACGGCGCAGAGATCGCCCGGCGCGCGGGCACAGATGTGATCCTCGACCTGGACTTTCGCCCCACCCAATGGCACGACCCCCGGGCCTTCGGCGTCGTCGTGCGCTCTGTTCTCCATTCGGTGGATGTGGTCATCGGCACCGACGACGAGATCAAAGCGACTGTATTACGCGACAGCAGCCAGATGAGCCTGACCCACTCCCAGATTTCCGATACGAAAGTGGAAGGGGATGCGCTCGCCGCCATTCGCATCCTACTCTCTCTCGGCCCGAAGGCGGTGGTGCAGAAGGTGGGCGCGCTGGGTGCGCGGGTACACTTGGCCGATGGCAGCGTCATCGAAGCGCCGGGTTTCCCTGTGGACATCTACAACATTCTGGGCGCGGGGGATGCCTTCGGCGCGGGCTTCATCTACGGTTATGTCCACGGCTGGGATTGGCGCAAGGCGGCCCGCCTGGGCAATGCCTGCGGCGCGATTGTGGTGACAAAGCACGGCTGCGCCAATTTTATGCCCACGTATGCAGAAGTGATGGCCTTTGCGGAGGAGCGGGGGGGGTTGTAGGGGATTGGGGGACTGGGGGACTGGGGACTGGGGACTGGAAATCGGGTCTACCAGACGCAATCGACGAGGCCCGATTGGGTGATGTTGGCGTCCCGGGTGAGGATGGCGACGTCAACCCCGGCTTCCTGAGCGAGTAGGGCCGTGGCGACGATCTGGCGGTCGTGCATTTCGGGGATGACCGTGCAATCTAACGTTTTGACAAGCACTGCTTCGTCCAGGCCGACCACCTCTATCCGTGCGTCCTGGCGAATGCTTTCCAGTAATTGTTGCTCAGTCAGCGCATACAAACCGGTCTTGCGTTCGAGAATGAAGAGAGCTTCCCCCAGCGCAATGGCTGGCAAAAAAGCCGGGATTCCGCGCCACGCAAGACCGCCGCGGCTAATTTGCCCAGACGGGAGTCATTGGTCAGATGCCAAAGCAGTGTGTGAGCATCCACGAAGTAATGGCTACTCACCGGTCAATTCCTTATCGGTGGGATGCCATTCGGCCGCTTTGAAGTCTTCTTCATCAATGATAAGGCCCTGGAAAAGTCCGCGCGGCAACATTTTCTCTGGCGGAGGATCGGGGCGAGCCGATAATTCCGCCGCCAAGACAGCCATCTTTCGTCGTCCCTGGACCAGATAATACTCTCTGACATCGATATCCGGTGCGGATGCTTCTTTTTTCCTAGCGTCCTGCGTCGATGTCTCCTTCCACTCAATCCGCGCTGGAGAAGCAAGGATTGGGTTAACCCGTTGTGCTGGTCGTTCTTCTGTTTTCTCCGTCACTTCATCCACGCGGTAGCGGAGAGCAGCCTCAGCAATCGCATCGGATTGGAACGAATTGTTGACCGCCCGTTGTAACATTCGGGCTGTTGCCTCAATCACCGCCAGCTTTTCTCCGTCCGAAAGCTGTTCGACCGATTCGATGACCTGCTCAACTGTCATTCTGTGTCCCTCCTGTCACTACTGAATACCGGTTCAACCGAATATGTGGGTTGACTGGCGATAGTATATCATACGGAAATACCGTCCGCCCACTCCTGTAGCTGGCGAACCTCTCCGGGATGGGCCAGGCGTTGCAACAGTACCCGGAATTCCGCTGCTACCAGACCCTTCAGGAGAAAGGATCACCAGACGCAGGGGACAAGACCGGATTCTGTGATGTTGGTATCCCGGGTGAGGATGGCAACAGCGAAACCGGCTTCTTCGGCCAGCAGAGCCGTGGCGACGATCTGGCGGTCGTGCATTTCGGGGATGGCGGTGCAGTCGAGGGTTTTGGCGACGACAATTTCGTCGAGGGCAACGATAGCAATTCGCTCATCAGCGCGCACGTGGCGGAGGAGACTTTCTTCGGTCAGACTGTAAAATTCGGGCTTGCGTTCCAAAATGAACAGAGCTTCGGCCAAAGCAATGGCAGGAAGTAAGAAACGGTTGTCGGGGTGATCCAATATTCCTTTGGCGTTGCGACTGAGCCGACGATCAGCGTCTACATACCAGATAAGGATATGGGTATCGATAACGTATCGATCATTCACCATCCATCTCCTCGTCGGTTGGATGCCACTCCGCTGCCCGAAAATCTTCATCTGTCACCTTAAGTTTTCCTTTGAACAGCCCATAGGTGAGCATCTGCTCAGGTCTTGGGTTTGGCCGGTTGCCCAGCTCAATAAGCAATTCTCTCATTTTCGCCACCCCATCACTCACCCTGTAGGGCGCGGCCACTTCAGCCACGATTTCAACGGGTTGAACGTCGTCTTTATCTTCCGCCTGCCGCAACATCTGCGCGGTGGCTTCGATCAACGCCAGTTTGTCGTTGTTGGAAAGTTCGCGTACTTCATTCAAAATATCTGCGAGAGTCATCACGTTCTCCGTTCTCCCCATCAATCACTGTCGGTATCATATGTCCATCCGTTGTAGGCATCAAGCAAGGAGTTTGCCCCTAATGTCCACCAGCACAGTTCACCGGACAATGGCCCAGGCCGTTGTCCGTTTTCTACAAAATCAGTATAGCGAGCGGGACGGGAACGAGCGCGGCATCTTCGGCCACGGCAACATCTCCGGGAGATGGCGCGTAATTCACGGTTCCGGTGGCGTGTCGCCACGCACAACGTAAAGAAAGTGCAGACCGTCGAGGATTGGAATACTGTGGTATGCTCCGCCCAGCACATCGAAATGGGGATCGTAGGTGACGATATGGGTCGCGTTCCCAGCAAGGGCGCAGGCAAGAATCAGGTCATCGTCTGGATCAGCGGCAAGAATCGGTCGTGTCTGTTCGGGCGCAAGTTCGACATATTCGCCGAAACGGAGCAGGTTGGCCGTATATTGCTCGGCAGATGCAGAGTCAATCTGTCGTTCCAGAAACTTCTCCTGCAACTCGATCAAAGTGTCATCAGAGTAGAGTTGGACAAATTCCCCGACCAGCCAGCGCTCAATCAGTTCGACAGTGGGGCTGCGCGGATTGCGTGACAGATGGGCGGCAATCACCACATTGGTATCCAATACGGCCCGCAGGGGCGTTGTAGTGGGGACGTTCGATGAAGGCGACGATTGGCCGACGTCAGTCATTCACCGCTGCCTCCACCTCAGTTTCAATAGCTGTGCCGTTCTCGATGGCTTTCTGTCGGGCGCGGTCCAGGGATCGACGTCCTGCATCTGCGCTCTGCTGTGAGGTCCAGTTCCGTTGTTGCCAGGCCAGCCTGGCCGCACGTTGAATAGCAGCGTACACCTGGGGAGACACAGCCCGGTCAGGATGAAATGAACGCTCCCCCCCATCAGCGGTGGGTAGCACAATCGATTCGCGGGGGGAATCAGATTTGGCGGCAGTCTCCTCGACTTCAACGGCAGACCAAATCTGACGCACTTCATCTTCGAGCTTTGCCATACGATCCAGAAGGTTTTCGTAATGCTCGACCCCGAGCATCACAGCCTGCGCCTGGCTGTAGCGGGTGATATAATAGATCTGTTCGTGTTCCGCTGCTTGTTCCACCAGTTCTTTGATTTGACGCTTTGCTTCGCTGACTGACACAATTTTCATATTGTATTTGCCTTTTGTAGGCTGATTCATCGCTGTCTTGACCAACATCTTGGTCAAGACAATCATATATCCAGGCAATCATTCCTGTCAAATGAGGAGCCAATATCTATGTCTACTCCAGCTACCATCCGTCTCACCACCACCCAGGCCGTCGTCCGCTTTCTGCAGAACCAGTACAGTGAGCGGGACAGCCACGAACAGCGCTTCTTCGCCGGCTGCTTTGGCATTATCGGCCACGGCAACGTCTCCGGGATTGACCAGACCATTGCACTCCACCTACCACGTCCGCTCCTTCAACAACTCCTGAATAGCGGCCTTCTCCACGGAGAGTTCGTCGATGTGGGCCTCCAGCCAGCGTGAGAAATCGGCTTCGATGTGATCCTCCCAACGGCGGTCGATTTCGCCGGAGGTGTAGACTTCCTCCCGCAGCCGCTGCTTGCCAAACTGATCACGCAGACGGATAAGTTCGGAGGTTTTCACCACCTTTTCGGCCAGATGGGGCGGCACAAAGACCACCCCATCCTTGCGTCCCAGCACCACATCGCCGGGCATCACAGTCACAGGGCCAATGCGGGTGGGGCAGTTGACTCCGGCCAGCATAATTGTGGGCGAGGCGTAGCTGGGATGCACACCCCGAAAGAAGCTGACAAAGCCGGGCAATTCCTCCACCCCGTCGATGTCCCGGATGGCCGCGTCGTGGACAACGCCGTTGCCCGATTTGCGCAGAATGCTCGTTGCCAGGTTGTCACCGATCACAGCGCCCTGCTCAATTTTGCCAAAAACATCGGCCACGTAGACATCACCGGGAACGAGCCTGTCAATCGGCCAGGAAATCTGATCCCCCACACAGCCCAGCCGGGTCCCCTTCTCCTCCATCAGCGCCCGCATATCCGGGCGGCGGGGCATATACATTGCGGTCACAGCCCGGCCTACCAGCACTTGGCCCGGATGGGTGCACAGGAAGTCGCCTGCATATTGGAAATGAAAACCATCGCCGCGCAAAATACCCCAAGCTTCGGTAATTGTCACCAGACGCATCCGTTCCAGGATATTGTCGGCGACCTTCGGCCGGCCATCCCCAAAGCGCTCGCCGCTCCAGGCTGGCGTATAATCAACAATCTCTTCCGGGCTGAGATTCAAGGGTGCAAACTTTTCCACAGGACAATGCCTCCTGACCAGAAAATAGAACGCGGATAACGTGGAAAGGACGGAGGAGCGCGGACTAAAAATCTGCGCTCCGGATTTTTACGCTTCAAGCCAGACCGGGGGCGCGGCGTCTACCCCGTGCCGCTGAAAGATAGCGTCGATGGCCCCTCGCTCCTCGTCGCTGAGCGCCCAGGAGAGACCGCCCACGCTGGCCTCTACCTCTGCCGGGGTGCGGAAGCCGATCAGCCCCACACTGATCACCGGATTGGATAGCACCCACTGCAAGGCCAGGTGGGCGACGGTTTTGCCACGACCCGCGGCCAGAGTCTTCAACTCCTCCACCACCGCCAGATTGGTGGCGAAATTCTCCGGGGCAAAGAGCTTCAGCCCAAAGAGACCGCCCTTCGAGCGCCAGTCGCTCTCCGCAAATCTAGTCTGGGGTGTGAAGGCACCGGCCAGCAGCCCGTGGGCCAGGGAGCCGTAGGCCATCATTCCAATGCCATTTGCCTGGCAATAGGGGAAGACCTCGGCCTCCATCCGTCGGTCGAAGAGATGGTAGCCGTATTGCCCCACATCCACCCGCCGCGTCGCCATGGATTCTTCCAGTTGGGCAGGGCTGAAGTTGGAGACACCCACAAAGCGCGCCTTGCCCGCCTGCACAATCTCTTCCAGGGCGCGCATCGTCTCTTCAAAAGGCGTGTGAAAATCGGGCCAATGGACCAGATAAACATCCACGTAGTCGGTGTTGAGGAACTTCAGGCTGCGCTCGATGGCGGCCAGGGCTTGCCCGCGGCGGCTGTCCCGCCCCCGCTCCCGCCCTTCGTGGCCGATACCAAATTTCGTCACCACCAGCACATCCTTGCGCCGGCTTCCCAGGGCTTTCGCCAGAATCTCTTCCGAGCGACCCCGGCCATAGCCTTCGGCTGTGTCAAAACAGTTGATGCCCAGATCGATGGCCCGATTCACCGCGGCCACAATCTCATTCTCGTCAAAATGGCCGTAGCTGCCGCCGGTCTCCCAGCAGCCAAAGCCAATCGCAGATACCTGCAACCCAGTGCGGCCAAAGGGTCGATATTCCATTGAATGTTCCTCCTCGGAGTAGATAGAAAGCTGAGACTGGGAGAGTGAACGAAAGCGGGGATGTTGTGATAAGATAGAAACACAGTATACGGAGAATCTGTCCAACAGGCAAGCCGTCCAAAACTGCCCCAGCCTGGAGCTTTTACGTGCCCCAATACACCCTGCCCATCAGCCCGTCCCCGGATATTTCGGCTGCCTGCCAGCGCTTTGTGGCTGATGTGGGCGAGTGGACCCGGGCCTGCATCCAGCGCTACGCCGACGCGCCCCCCACGAATGTCCACGACCAGGCCACCTACACCAGCGGCTGGGAGCCCTATCTGCGGGCAACGGGCGATGAAGATGTGTTGGCATTTCTGACAGATGTGCGCGACGGCCTTCGGGATCACTTCACAGCCGGCGGTCAATGGCGTCACGGCTACTGGGCTATGCAGGAAGCCCATCACGGCACAGAACATTTCGAGATCTTCCTGGGCTTTTTGCAGCGAATTCTGCCCGGGGACCCGGCCACGGGTCGGCAGCTAAACGACGTGGCTGAGCATATGGGCAATTGGTCCGCCGATGTGCCCGGCTGGTTTGACTGGGAGCGGCGGCGCTTTCATTCCCTCTTTTTTGGCGCGGACGGCGTGGGCACAGAGCCGGGAATGGGGATCAACTCGCCGGATCACCTGCGCTGTGTAAATATCTGCCTGCTGGCGGAAGGAGGAAGCACAAGGAGAGCAAGGCACAAAGAAGAAGCACCCGTTCAGCCATCCCAGCCTACCCCTCCCCATTCCAGGGAGGGAACCGGATCGACTCCTCCCCCGCTGTGGGGGAGGTTGGGTGGGGGTGCGCAGTTACAAGAAGAAGAAAGAGAAGAGGAGAGGCAGCGTTACCTGAACTTCGCCACTCTTTATGCAGGCGAATGGGCGAATGCCATTCTGGCCGAGGAGCGCTTGCCCCTGGCCTTGACGCCTGAGAGTATTCTCTACGAGTTCGACGGCGAAAACGAAGCAGTCTATCGCTCATTTATGGGCGAAGTTTCCGGCCTGCAAAGTGGGGTGGACCGGGCCGAAAACTTCCTGGGGTCCGACGCCATCAACACATTCCTGCGCCTGTGGAAAGAGACCGGGCAGACCCGCTTTCGGGCCGCCACCGAGCGCCTGCTCGACCTGCTGGTAACCCAATTGACCGATCCCGACGCGGGCGCGGCGGCCGCTGGGGTGCGGGCCTATCGACGCTGGACCGGCGGCAGCCGCTACGATGAAAGTGTGCGGGCCGCGCTGGCTGGCCTGGAGCCGTTCGCGGCAGAGATGCTGACGCTGGACACCGATTTCCGTCTGGACCACCGACCTTCGGGTGTGGGTAAGCGTTCGGATATGCCCCGCTGGTTGGAAGACGGCAGGCCCCGCCGCCACAACCCCATCACACTGCTGGTGGCCGCGGAAATTAACGGCGACGAAGCATTGGCGGTCCGCGCCGTGGACCTGGCCCGCACCCATTTTCTGCTGGCGCGCCAGGCTTTCCCTGCTGGCCGGGAGCACGGCTGCGCGGCCCGCACAGTCAGCGCCATCGCCCGGGGCCACGGGCGGGAAAATCACGCGGGCATGACGACGGCGGTGCTGCAACCAGCGCTGGGGTGGTGAGGCAACAGTCATCCAATCCCTATTCCCCAATCCCCAATCCCCAATCCCTATGCAAATCCTTTCCACCGACCTCCACATCCTCACCCTCTACAACCGGCTGCCCTTTCGCTACGGCATCGCCACAATGACCGCGCTGCCCCATCTATTTCTGCGCGTCCTGCTGGAAGTGGACGGCCAGGCCCAATGGGGCATTGCCGCCGAGAGCCTGGCGCCCAAATGGTTCACGAAGAATCCCCAGAGTTCCTTCCGCCAGGAGATCGACGATATGCTGGCCGTCGTTGGCGCTGCGTGTGAACACGCACAAAATGCAGGCGAGGCGGCAACGGTCTTCGACCTGTGGGAGCGTATCTACCAGCAGCAGCAGAGTTGGGCAGTGGCCACGCCCCACCCGCCCCTGCTCTGGGGTTTCGGCGTCTCCCTGGTGGAGCGGGCGCTGATCGACGCCTTCTGCCGGGCCGGGGAACTGCCCTTCGTCCAGGCTCTGCGCAGCAACCGTCTGGGCATCCGTCTCGCAGCGATTCACCCGGAGTTGGCAGAATTTGCCCCGGCAGATCTGCTCCCGCAAAATCCATTGGCCCAGGTGATTGTCCGCCACACAGTCGGGCTGATCGACCCCCTGACCGATGCAGAGATTGACCCGGCAGACCGGCAGACGGATGGGCTGCCCCACTCCCTGGCCGCCAATATCGACGCCTACGGGCTGACCCATTTCAAACTCAAAATCGGCGGGGATGTGGCCGCGGATCGGGCACGGCTGGCCCGCATCGCCCATTTGCTGGACGAACGGGCCATCGACTACGCCTTTACCCTGGACGGCAACGAGCAGTACCGTTCGGTGGACGACTTCCGCGCCCTGTGGGAAGGGCTGATCAGCGACCCCAGGCTGGCCGCCTTTTTGCAGCGGCTGATCTTTGTGGAGCAGCCCTTGCACCGGGACGTGGCGCTAACCGCCGAAACCGGGGCCACACTGCTGGCCTGGACGGCTCGCCCACGCCTGATAATCGACGAATCCGACGCCACGCTGGAGGGCGCCCGGATTGCGCTCGCCAGCGGCTATGTGGGCACCAGCCACAAGAATTGTAAAGGCGTCTTCAAAGGCATCGCCAACGCCTGTCTGATTCGCCATCGGCAACTGACCGACCCAGCGCGTCCGTATATTCTGAGCTGCGAAGATTTGTCAAACGTCGGCCCAGTGGCCCTGCTGCAAGACCTGGCGGTGGTAGCCAGTCTGGGCATCGGCCACGCTGAGCGCAACGGCCACCACTACTTCGCCGGGCTATCGGCCCTGCCCGACGATTTACAGGCAGAGATGCTCGCCAGCCACGGCGATCTCTACCGGCCACATCGCGCGCCCAGGGGAGAGGATTTTCCCTCTCTGGCCATCCGAGCGGGCCGGGTGAATGTGGCAAGTGTGACGTCGGCCCCCTTTGGCCTGGCGCTGGCGCTGAACCCCACACGCTTCCCCCCTGCCGCCGAATGGCGCTTTGAGTCGTTGGGGCTTTCGGGGTAGTATAGGGGCATACATTTCATTCGTTCGGAAAGGGGGGGCACGGGATGACAGTCACGGTCAGGACACCAGAATTGGTCCGTCAGGTTGAAGATTGGGCAGGCGCATTGGGGCAGTCGCCACAAGACGTTGTGGAGAATGCCCTGCAAAGCTATCTGGACGAAATGGAGGCCGAATCCATTCGTCAGGAAACCGAAGCTTTCTGGAGCATTCATAAAGAGTTACTGACTACTTATGCGGGATTGCACATAGCCATCTACCACAAACAGGTGATCGACTCTGACCGGGATGCAAACAAACTGACACGGCGGATTGAAAAACGCTTTGGCCGCCTTCCAGTGCTTATCGCGCCTGTCGTGCGAGGACAACGGAGGGATATTCTGTGGCGAGGAGGACGGATTGAGTGAACTCACCCCGCCCGCTCTATTTGTATTTGACCCGACACTCTACCCACCCGCGCCCATCTGTGAATTCCGTCTGCGTACTTCTTCAGGCCAAGAAAGTGACCTGCTTACGGTATCCCTGACACCGGTGCCGATGCCACAATCGTTCCCATACAATTGCTTCAGCAAATCAATGCCCGTCGCAGCTTCGAGGCAGGTCTACGCAGCCAATGGGGCGAACGGCGGAGCGTCTTCCTCTACCTGGTAGACGTTCAGATTGCGCACATTGTACTGCCCGGCATCTACGTTGTCGGTGATGATCGTGGCGATGAAATCGTCATTGGGCGAGATGTCTTGAACCGATTGCGTATCCTGCTGGACGGACCGAACAATGTCAGCCGCATTACTCCCTGAACTTCTCCGCTTATTTCATTCCCACGGGGACACCAATGCAATCCATCACCCGCGCCGGCGTCATCGGCCGCGGCAGCCGACCTGAACCCGGAGGCGGTCCGCGCGCATTTTGCCCCGGCCCAGTCAATCACCGATGACAACGCCTGGTTGCCGATTCACCTGGGCAGCAGACAAAAACGCAGGATGGGTGTGTCTGCTGGGGCGGTTTTGTGGGCGCTGCGTATGCAACAAGACAAGAAACAGGTCTCGCTTTTCCTGGCCCTTTGACCGAGGCGCTCTTTTACGAAATCTGCTACAATCAACCCATTTGCTGCGCGCCTGATCCCAGCCAGGCAGCCCACACGGATTGTATCTGTTCAGCCACCTCACCCTACCCCGCCCCATTCCAGGGAGGGAAGTGGAGCGACCCCTCCCCCACAGTAGGGGGTTGGGTGGGGATGAGCAGTTACCACTGATTGGCGAGACCCTATTCCTATGATTCCAGGCGCACAACCCACTGTCTACTACGTCAACAGCCCGGAAGGCTGGCAGGCGATTGACGGCGCGATTATTGAAGAGCGGACAGTCTGTCTCTTTGTCAACGGTCAGGAGGTAGCGGCCTTCCTCTGCTCCCCGGTGGATTTGGAGGCCCTGGCTCTGGGCTTTCTGCGCGCCGAGGGAATGATTGACGGGATGGCGGATGTGGCCGTCATCGAGCGGGCCCACAGCGGCGATTGCGTCGATGTCTGGCTGCATCGGGAATTCCACAAGCCCGAACGCGCCATTCGCACGTCGGGCTGCGGCAATGGCGTCACCTACGACGATCTTTCCGGGCGGATGTTTCACATTCTTCTTGAGGAGACGGTCACAGCCCAGCAGGTGATCGACCGCTACCTGGAGTTGCGCGCCAGGGAACTCCTCTACCCCCTGACCCGGGGTGTCCACGCCTCCGCGCTCTGCGCCGCGGACGCTCTGCGCTTTATCGCCGAAGATGTGGGCAGGCACAATACCGTCGATAAACTGTGGGGCAAGGCGATGCTGGCTGGAGAGGAGACCGCGGGATCGATGCTTGTGACAACCGGGCGTATCAGCTCGGAAATGCTGGGCAAGGCCGCCAAAATGCAGATCCCCCTGGTCATCTCCCGCACCTCGCCCACCAGCCGCTCGGTAGAGATGGCCCAAGCCTGGAACATTACACTCATTGGCTACGTGCGGCCCACCAGTATGCGGGTCTACACCGTGCCGGAACGGATTCGGAGTTGAGATTCTGAGATGATGGGATGATGCGGTTGTGAGATTGCGAGGACCACTCCGACCACTTTCCCATCATCTCACTATCCCATCATCTCACACCTGAAAGAGCAAACGACAATGGCATCAAACAGAAACGATCCACTGCGCAAATTCGTCTACCGGGGCGATCCCCTGGCCGAGCCACCACCGCCGGAACTGGCCGCCATTCTGGACCAGCACCGGGGCGCGCCGGACGCGCTCATCACCGCCCTGGAAGAGATTCAACGCCATTACGGCTATCTGGGCCAGAACCACCTCCAATACCTCTCCCGGGAGTTGGGCTTTCCCCTGGCCCGGGTCTACGGCGTCGTCACCTTCTACAATCTCTTCCGCCTCGACCCGCCGGGCAAACACCAGATTCGGGTCTGTCGGGGCACAGCCTGCCACGTCAACCACTCCGCCGCCATCCTGGCCCACCTGGAAAACGCCCTGGGCATCGGCGTGGACGAGACCACACCCGACGGCGAATTTACCCTGCAAACAGTGGCCTGCGTGGGCGCGTGCAGCCTGGCCCCGGTGGTGGTGGTGGATGAGCAGAGTTTCGGACGTATGACCCCAGAGGCTGCCTGGCAGAGCCTCGTTGCCCTGGACGAAAAGGAGCTGGCGGTATGAAAACGACGATTCGTGTGGGGCTGTCCACCTGCGGTCTGGCTGCCGGCGCCCAGGCCACCTTCGACGCCCTGGACGCGCAGATTCGCCAACGTCAACTGCCCGTCATTTTACAGCGCACCGGCTGTCTGGGCGCTTGCCACCGGGAGCCGCTGGTGGAGGTCATCGACGGGAACAGCTCGACCCTTTACGGCCCAGTCACGCCCGCCCAGACCGACGCGCTGCTGGCCCGCCATCTGACAGCCAGCCCCGGCCCAGCCACCCCGGAATGGACGGTCAGTCAGCGGGCCGACCGCAGCGACTACCCCTTTCTGGGCCGCCAGGTGAAGGTCACCACCCAACTGTGCGGGGTCATCGACCCCCATTCCCTGGACGACTACCTGGCCCATAACGGCTACCAGGCCCTGCGCCAGGCTCTGAAGATGCCGCCGGAGGCCATCCTGCAGGCCATCACCGATTCCCATCTGCGGGGGCGGGGCGGCGCGGGCTTCCCCACCGGGCTGAAGTGGTCCATCGGGCGCAAGCAACCCGGCCAGCGCAAATATCTCATCTGCAACGCGGACGAGGGCGACCCCGGCGCATTTATGGACCGCACAATGATTGAGGGCGACCCCCACCGGATGTTGGAGGGGATGCTCATCGCGGCCTGGGCCATCGGCGCACAGAAAGGCTACATTTACATCCGGGCCGAATATCCCCTGGCCGTGAAAGCGCTGCACGAAGCCATCGCCCAGGCCCGGGCCTACGGCGTAGTGGGCCAGAACATCCTGGGCAGCGGGCTGGACTTCGACTTTGTGGTCAAAGAAGGCGCCGGGGCCTTTGTCTGCGGCGAAGAGACCGCGCTTATGCGCTCCATCGAAGGCTACCGGGGGATGCCCACAATGCGCCCGCCCTACCCTTCCCAGCACGGGCTGTGGGGCGACCCGACGAATATCAACAATGTGGAGACCTACGCCAGCGTGCCCAGCATTCTGCTCAACGGGCCGGACTGGTTTGCCGGGATGGGAACGGTGACATCCGGGGGCAAGAGCGGCGGCACAAAAGCCTTTGCCCTGGCCGGGGCCATCCGCAACTCCGGGCTGGTGGAGATTCCCATCGGTCTGCCCCTGCGCGAAATGATCTACGACATCGGCGGCGGCTGTCGGGACGGACGGGCCTTCAAAGCGGTCCAGTTAGGCGGACCCTCCGGCGGCTGCATCCCGGAAAGTCTGCTGGATACGCGCATTGACTACGAAGACCTGCGCGCCACCGGCGCGATTATGGGGTCTGGGGGGATGATTGTGGCCGACGAGACGACCTGTATGGTGGACATCGCCCGCTACTTTCTCACCTTCACCCAGGAAGAATCCTGCGGCAAGTGCATCCCCTGCCGGGTGGGCACGCGTAAGATGCTCAACACCCTGACCAAAATTACTCGCGGCCAGGCCACCCAGGCCGATGTGGAGCGGCTGCTCAGCCTGTGCGAGACAGTACACGTGGCCTCGCTCTGCGGTCTGGGCCAGACCGCACCCAACCCTGTGCTGACGACGATGCGCTATTTTGGCGACGAATACCGGGCGCATGTGGAGGAGGGGCGTTGCCCCGCGGGCAGTTGTGGCATTTGAGCCGGAAGCCCGCCGAATCTGTACAAACTGCACGCGAAGGAATATCCAACGATGTGCGGTTAGAAACCGCACCTACGCAGAGGGACGTAAGCGATGAATAGCATCACAATCAATGGACAATCGATCCACTTTGCTGCGGGCGCGACAGTGCTGGAAACTGCCCTGGCCCACGGCATCGACATCCCCCGGCTCTGTTATCATCCGGCGTTGAAGCCCTCCGGCGGCTGCCGCCTCTGCCTGGTCGAGATCGCCGGACGGCCCGCACCCGCACCCAGCTGCGGTCTGCTCTGCGCCGACGGGATGGCTGTGGAAACGGAAAGCCAGCAGCTTACGGCCATGCGCCGGGACATCATCGATCTCTTCGTCTCGGACCACCCTATGACCTGCGCCACCTGCGAAAAGGAGGGCGCGTGCGATCTGCAGAGCTATGCCCAGCGCTACGGTATCGAGGAGACCAGCTTCGATTTTGAGCTTTCCCGCACCCTCTATCAGGACGACAACCCCTTCTTCGTGCGGGATCACCAGTACTGTATCCTCTGTGGCAAGTGCGTGCGCGCCTGCAACGAAATCGTCGGGCGCAACGCCATCGATTACACCGGGCGGGGCTTCCACAGCCACATCGCCACCCCCTTCGACGGTCTGATGATCGACTCCTCCTGCGTCTTTTGCAGCAGTTGTGTCCAGGTCTGCCCCACGACGGCCCTGCTGCCCAAAAGCCGGGTGGGGCTGGGCCGTGAGGTGGAATTGACCCACAAGCGTACGATCTGCGGCTATTGCGGGGTGGGCTGCTCGGTGGAATTTGTGCTGAAGGATGGGGTCTTTGTCAACGCCCAGGGCTATGCCGGCGCACCGGTCAACGACGAATTTCTCTGCGTCAAAGGGCGCTCCGGCTGGGATTTCATCAGCAGCCCGGATCGGTTGACCCAGCCCCTTTTGCGCCGGGATGTGGCTTACGCGCTGGGTTTCACAGACGAGCCGTGGACCCTGCCCGACATCAGCCCGCTCAAAAACCGCAAACCCGCCGACTTCTTTGTGCCCATCTCCTGGGAGGCAGCCCTGGATATCGCCGCGACGAAACTGGCCGCAACCATCACCAGCCACGGGCCAGACGCGGTGGCCGGTCTCTCCTCGGCCCGCTGTAGCAACGAAGAGAATTACATCTTCCAGAAGTTTATGCGCGCCGGGATCGGCACGAATAATGTGGACCACTGCGCCCGGCTCTGCCACGCCAGCACAGTCACAGGGCTGGGCGCGGCCTTTGGCAGCGGCGCGATGACCAACACCATCCGCGGTCTGCGTGACGGGGATTGCCTTCTCATCACTGGCTCCAACACCGCCGAGTCCCACCCGGTCATCAGCTATGAAGTGGTGCGGGCGGTGGAGAGCGGCGCATCGCTGATCGTCATCGATCCTCGGCGCACGCCGATGGTGGATCACGCCCGTCTCTGGCTGCAACCTACGCCGGGCACAGACATTTATGTCTATTTGGCGATGATGCACGTCATTCTGCGCGAAGGCTGGGAGGATCGGGATTTCATCGACCGGCGCACGGAAGGCTTCGCCGACTTTGCGGCGGTGCTGGAAGAATATACCCCCGAAGTGGCCGCGCTCCACTCCGGCGTGCCCACCGAAAAAATTGAAGCCGCGGCCCGCATCTACGCCCTGGGCGAACGAAAAAGCGAGAATACGCAATACGAAATACGCAATACGCATTTCCCCCGCGGCGCTTCCTCCATTCTCTACGCAATGGGCATCACCCAGCGCACAAACGGCACGGACCTGGTGAAAACCCTCGCCAACCTGTCCATGCTCTGCGGGCAGATCGGCAAGCCCTCCACCGGTGTCAACCCCCTACGCGGCCAGGTAAATGTGCAAGGGGCCTGCGATCTGGGCGCGCTGCCCGATGTGCTGCCCGGCTACCAGCCTGTCGCCGACGCTGAGAAGCGCCGGGCCGTAGCCCAGGTGTGGGGGCTGGATGATCTGCCTGGCGAGAATGGGCTGACCGTCGTGGAGATGACCCACGCGGCCATTGCCGGGAAAGTGCGGGCGATGTTTGTGATGGGGGAAAACCCGATGCTCTCGGACCCCAATCTGACCCATGTGGAGGAGGGGCTGCGTGCCCTGGACTTTCTGGTGGTGCAGGATATCTTCCTGAGCGAGACAGCCCAGCTGGCCCACGTCGTCCTGCCCGCGGCCGCGTCGTTGGAGAAGGATGGCACTTTCACCAACACCGAGCGGCGGGTCCAACTCTTTCAGCCCGTGCTGGCTGCCCCCGGCAACGCCCAACCGGACTGGCAGATTGTGGCTGCGCTGGCGGAGAAGTTGGACGAAAAGTTGGGGCGCACGGACAGCCCTGTGCGCTGGAGTTTCCACTCTACGGCGGAAATTCTGGAAGAGGCGGCCCACTGCACGCCCATTTATGGGGGGATGCGCCACGCGCGGCTGGCGGGCGAGGGGCTGATCTGGCCCTGCCCGACGGTGGAGCATCCGGGCACGCCCATTCTGCACACGGAGCGTTTCAGCCGGGGGCTGGGCAAATTCCACGCCATCGGCGCTCAACTGCCCGCAGAGATGCCCGATGCGGACTACCCGCTGATTTTGAGTACCGGGCGCATTCTCTACCACTACCACACTGGCACCCAGACCCGGCGGACCGAAGGGCTGGAGTGGCGGGAGCCGCGGGCTTTTGTGGAGGTTCACCCGGAGGATGCGGCCGCGGTATCCCTGGTGGATGGGGGGCCGGTGGTGGTACACAGCCGCCGGGGACAGGTGCGCACCCAGGCCCGCATCACCAATCGCGTGCCTGCTGGGTCGATATTCCTGGCCTTTCATTGGCGGGAGGCCCCAGCCAATCTACTCACCCACGACTTCGCCCTGGACCCTTTGGCGAAGATTCCAGAATACAAAGTCTCCGCAGTGCGGTTGGAGAATCCCAGCCGACGGCAGCGGTAGGCGGCTGGAATATCTCCATCTTTGTAACTGCTCACCCCCACCCAACCTCCCCCACTGTGGGGGAGGAGTCGATCCAGTTCCCTCCCCGGAATAGGGAGGGGTAGGCTGGGGTGGCTGAACAGTTACCCATCTTTTCAGGTAGACTCTCCCATACCGTCCCAATACCATTCCCAAGAGAAACCTATGCCCAATCTATCCCCCGTCCAACCCGACCGCGCCTATTGGCTCACCGTCCTGGAACGCATCGCCCGGCCTGTGCTGGAAGCGGGCGCGGTCGGTGAACTGCGGGCGCGTATGCCCCTGGAACACCGGCCCGAAAGCAGCAGCCGCCACCACTTCGCCCATCTGGAGGTGGTGGGCCGTCTGCTCTGTGGCATTGCCCCCTGGCTGGAATTGGAAGGGCTGACAGGGGAGGAGGAGACTTTGCGCCGCGAGTTGACCGAACTGGCTCAACACACCCTCGCCTTTGGTGTGGACCCCGCTTCGCCGGACTTTTTCAACTTCAGCTACGAGCACCAGCCGATTGTGGACGCGGCCTTTCTGGCCGAAGCCTTTGTGCGCGCTCCGCAGGCGCTATGGCAGGCGCTTTCCGAAACGACAAAAGCCCAGGCCGTGGATGGTTTCCGGGCCACCCGCAGCCGCAAACCGGGCTTCAACAACTGGCTGCTCTTTGCCGCCCAGATTGAAGCATTTCTATACAGCGCGGGTGTGGCGGATTGGGACCCTATGCGGGTGGACTACGCCCTGCGCCAGCACGAGCAGTGGTATCTGGGCGACGGCATCTACGGCGACGGGCCGGAGTTCCATTGGGACTACTACAACAGCTTCGTCATCCAGCCGATGCTTATCGACACCCTGGCCCTCGTGCAGGAGGTCTACCCGGAATGGGGGCGGATGCTGCCCGCGGTGCGCCAGCGGGCCACCCGCTACGCGGCCATTCAGGAGCGGCTGATTTCGCCCGAAGCAACCTACCCGCCGATTGGTCGCTCCCTGGTCTATCGCTTCGGCGCTTTCCAGTCCCTGGCCCAGGCCAGCCTGCTCCACGCTCTGCCCGCAGAGGTGACACCCAGCCAGGTGCGGGCCGCGCTCACCGGGGTTATCCGCCGCCAGATGGAAGCGCCGGGAACTTTTAACGACAAAGGCTGGCTGACTCTGGGCTTCTGCGGTCACCAGCCGGGGATTGGCGAAACGTACATCTCTACCGGCAGCATCTATCTGTGTGCGGTGGGTCTGCTGCCCCTGGGCCTGCCCCCGTCCGATCCCTTCTGGGCGGACCCGCCCCAGCCCTGGACGAGCCAGAAGGCGTGGGGCGGGGTGGATATGCCGTGCGATCACGCGCTGCGGGGGCGTTGAGGCCAACCCAATCCACCAGTAAGGACTCGTCAAGAAATAAGTTCCATCCGGTGCGTCGCACTGTCCACGAAATGACTCTAATCCGCAACCTCATCTGGACAGTGCGACGCACCAAAACGGGAAGTTATTCTTTGACAAGC
>JAANMX010001008.1_pt1 | contig 34140 bp, 35 predicted proteins | sample 7279681 | NCBI WGS metagenome assembly JAANMX01 (sample SAMN14094542, study PRJNA606508) | bioreactor metagenome | isolation source: A lab-scale SPAN reactor treating ammonium-rich wastewater day 351 | place: Ireland: Galway | collected 2018-01-01 | reverse complement strand
GGCAGTGTGTTTCGAAGAGATTGGCCCCGTATTCATGAAGGGCCTGCCCGAGGCGGTGCGGCTGTTCCGGGCGAGCGATTAGGGCGCACCCTCCTGCCAGTGCCACACGGTGTTGTAGCAGGCGACCCTGTGGGCGGGGTCGCCATCGGCGGAGGCGAGCGGCGGGGGCGGCCCGGCGCGGCAGCGGTTCACGGCCTTTGTGCAGCGGGGCGCGAAGGGGCAGTGTGGGGAAGGCTCGGCGAGTGCGGGCGACTGGCCGGGGATAGCGCGCAGGGGGCCGCGGTCGCCGTCGAGCCGGGGGGTCGCGGCGAGCAGGGCGGCGGTGTAGGGGTGGAGCGGCGTAGCCATGACCTGTTCGGCCGGGCCCTGCTCGACGATGCTGCCGGCGTAGATGACGGCGACGTCATCGGCCATGTGGGCGACGACGCCGAAGTCGTGGGTGATGAGGAGGATGGCGGTGCCGCGCTCGTTACGCATCTCGTCCATCTGGCGGAGGATCTGCGCCTGGACGGTGAGATCGAGCGAGCTGGTGGGCTCGTCGGCGATGAGGATGGCAGGGTCGAGGGCGGTGGCCATGGCAATCATGACCCGCTGGCACATGCCGCCGGAAAGCTGGAACGGGTAGGCGCGGGCGACGCGGGAGGGCTCGGCAAGGCCCACGCGGTGGAGGAGGTCGAGGGCGGCCTGGCGGGCCTGCTTCCTGTCCATCCGGACATGGCTGCGCAGGGTCTCTGCGACCTGGTCGCCGATGGAAAGCACGGGGTTCAGGCCGGCGACGGGGTCCTGGAAGATGATGGCAGCGCGACGGCCACGCACCTGGCGGAGGTCGTGGTCACTGGCCTGCAGGAGGTCATGGCCTTCGAAGAGGACCTGGCCCGAGAGAATCTCGCCCTGTGCGGGGAGGAGGCGGAGAAGCGCGAGGGCAGCCGTTGTCTTGCCAGAACCTGATTCGCCCACCAGCGCGAGCACCTGCCCGGGGAGGAGGTCGAAGGAGAGGCCCTGCAGGGCGTGGACGGCCTCGTCCTTGCCGCGGTAGCGAACGCTGAGATCACGGACACTGAGGGCGGGCGGCGCCATGTAACAACGATACGTGGTGGCGGCGCGGGGTGGGCGGTGATGTGCGGACGCTCAGTCGCTGGGGCGGATTGAGGTGATGAACCTGCCCTGGACTTCGACGTTGTCGGGGGTAGTGTAGATGGGGGCCATGGCGCTGTTGGCGGGCTGGAGGCGGACGCGCTCGCCCTCGTGGTAGAGGCGCTTCAGCGTAACCTCGGCCCTGTCCTTGAGCCAGACGGCGACCTTTTCACCGTCGCGGGCGGTCTGGGCAGGCTCGAGGAAGACGATGTCGCCATCGTCGATGAGGTCTTCGATCATGGACTTGCCCTTGACGCGGAGGGCGAAGACGTTGCGGCGGCCGCGCACCATGTCTTCGGTGACGGTCACGGTGTCGCTGACGTCGGCGGCCCAGCGGTCGCTGGTGGGGACAGGAATGGGCTGGCCGGCGGCGATAGCGCCGAGGACGGGGACGTCGATAACACGGGGGCGCCTGCCGCGTGCGCCGAGGATCTCGATACCGCGCGAGACCTCGCGGTCGCGGCGGATGAAGCCCTTCTCTTCGAGCTTGCGGAGGTTGTAGTCCACGACGGAGGTGCTGCTGATGGAGCAGCCATCCTGGATGTCGCGGATGCTCGGCGGGTAGTCCTTGTCCTCGACGAAGTCCTGCAGGAACTGCAGGATCTGGGACTGCTTTTCGGAGAGCTCCTTCATGTCGTGGCCCCTGCGAACGGATGTTCGCCGTCAATTTACAGAGGGCGGCTGCTTATCGTCAAGGCTGTTCGGAACAAACATTCGGCGCATGCGTTCGCATGGAGAGGCGGTTGCGGTGCGGGCGTACAGACCGGCACGATGGATCGGAAACTTTCACGGGGTGAACGCTCGTGGCCACACCGGAAGAAGCACAGGTTGCCCTGGTCATCGCCGCGCACCCCGACGACGGCGATTTCGGCTGCGCCGGCTACGCCGCCCAGCTTGCGGAGCAGGGCTGGGAGATCCACTTCCTGGTCTGCACGAACGGTGCGAAGGGGACGTCGGACCGCAACATGACGCGGGAGCGGCTCATTGCCCTGCGCCGCGATGAGCAGCGCGAAGCCTGCCGCCGCATGGGGGTGTCAGACGTGCACTTCCTTGACAACGAGGATGGCGAGCTTGTCTACGACCGGCGCCTGCTTGAACAGCTGGTGCGCTACATCCGCATGCTGCGGCCGCACACCGTGTTCACCCACGACCCAACAGACATCATTGTGCGGGACAGCTTCATCAACCACCCGGACCACAGGGCGACGGGGACGGCGTCGCTCGACGCAATCTATCCGACGGCGCGGGACCACCTGAACTTCCCCGAGCACCTGGCCGAGGGGCTTGAGCCGCACAGGGTGCGCGAAGTGCTGCTCTGGGGTTCGAACCAGCCGAACTTCGATGTCGACATCTCGGCGGGCGTGGACCGGAAGATCCACGCGCTGACGGCCCACGTGACCCAGTTCGGCGACCGGGAGGACTTCATCACCTTCGTGCGCGAGCGGTGGAAGGCGGAGGACGGGCGCTACCTGGAGCAATTCCGGCGGATCGTGCTGCAGTTCTGAGCGGCGCCCCTCGCCAGCCGAAGGGGGTGGCGACCACCTAACCAGATGCCGGCGTTGGTCCCGGGCTACTTCCACACCTCTTCCGCCACGCGCAGGAAGTTGCCGTTGCAGATGCGTTCGAGGCTTGCTTCCGAGTAGCCGCGCGCCTTGAGGGCGCCGCAGACGAGCGGGAGGCCGGCGGCATCCTTGATCGCGCCGGGGACATCCGTGCCATCGAAGTCAGTGCCAAACGAGACGTGCTCGTCCCCCACGAGGTTCAGTACATGGGCGAAGTGCTGAACGACGAGGTCCACGGGCGTGTCCGAATCGCGCTTCATATCAGGACGCAGGAACATGTTCGCGAAGTTGATGCCGATGGCGCCGCCCGTCTTCGCGATGGCGCGGATCTGCTCATCGTCGAGGTTGCGGACGTGGGGGCTTATCGCCTTCACGCTTGAGTGCGAGGCGATGATCGGGTCGCGGGATTCAGCGATGAGGTCCCAGAAACCGGCGGGGTTGAGGTGGGAGACGTCGAGGATGATGCCGAGCCGGTTGCACTCGGCGACGAGCCTGCGGCCCGGGGGCGTGAGGCCAGTGGCGGGGAGCGCGTCGCCGAAGGAAACGCCGTGCGCGAAGATGGTGGAACGGCTCCAGGTGGGCGCCAGGCAGCGGAGGCCCGCTTCGTAGAAGACCCGTAGCTCCTTCAGGCTCCACGAGATGGGGTCTGCCCCTTCGAACATGAACACCGAGGCGAAGGCGCTGGCGGCGAAGGCATCGCGGACCTCTGCAACCGTGCGGCAGACGCGGAAGCGGCCGTCCGAGCGGTCGGCGATGGTGAAGACATCGTCCATCTCGCGCATCGCGTAGCCAACGGCGTTCATTTCGGCGCGCTCATCTGTGAGGTAAATGGAGGTGAAGCAGCCTCCCAGCCCGCCGCGCAGCGCCCGCGGCAGGTCCACGTGTCCCTCCTCCGATTCCACCAGGAAGTCGCGCGGGGGTTTCGGCGGGAACCCTGGCGTGCGCATCCTGACCTGCGTGATGAAGTCCTCGTGCCCATCGAAGATGGGCGGGAATTCGCGGTTCAATGTCCCGGTCATGGCTCCCTCTCCGGCTGCTTCGCGGGAACCGTATCGGCCCGCGTGCGGTGAAACAAGGCCCGCCCCCTTGCCAGCGTCCACCGGTTGTTGTCCCGTTACGCAATGAGCACGAGCGCCGCGCGCGAACGCATGGTTGAGCTGGCCCGCGCCGAGGGCTTCGCGCTCGCCGGTTTCGCACCGGCGGACGAGATGGAGGAACCGCGCGCGGCGGCACTTGCTGCCCACGAGGCGGGCCACCTTGCCGGCATGGCCTGGATGACCCCCGACTGGCTGGCGCGCGCCACCAGCCCTGGAACCTTCCTCCCCGGCGCGCGCGCCGTCATGATCCTTGCTCTCCCCTGCCACGCGCCGGACCCCATGGCGCCCCGGTCCCCGGTCCTCAGTCCTCAGTCCTCACTCTCCGATCCTCAGTCCCCGGTCCTCAGTCCTCAGTCCTCAGTCCTCAGTCCTCAGTCCTCAACCACCGGTCCTTCCCGCGGCCGCGTGGCGCGGTACGCCCGCGGGCGCGACTACCACCGGGTGTTCGAGAAGAAGCTCAGGCGCATTGCGCGGGCGATGCGGGACGAGCTCGGCGCCGCCGCCCGGGCGACGGTTGACTACGGCCCGCTGATCGAAAGGCCGCCCGCGGCGCTGGCCGGGCTCGGCTGGGCAGGGAAGTCGACAATGCTGCTCTTGCCCGGGTTCGGGCCGTGGGTCATGCTCGGCGCGATTGCCACGGACCTGGAGGTTGCGCCCGGCGCGCCCCTTCGCAAGAGCTGCGGGACGTGCCAGCGCTGCCTGGTGGCATGTCCCACGGGGGCGCTTTCGCCCGGGGGACACGTCCTTGATGCGCGGCTGTGCATCAGCTACCACACCATCGAGAACCGCGGGCCCATCCCGCGCGAACTCCGCCCGCGGTTCGGCAACTGGATCTTCGGGTGCGATGGGTGCCTGGACTCCTGCCCGGTGGGCGCGGGCCGCTTTGAATCGCACCCCGACTTCGCGGCCGCGCGGTTCGACGACGCATTCCCGCCGCTGGCGGAACTGCTCGCGCTCGACGAGGCGGGGTTCGCGGAGCGGTTCCGGGGCCGGGCGATCATGCGGGCCAAGCGCGACGGGCTGCTGCGCAATGCCTGCGTGGCGCTGGGAAACGTGGGCACCGGCGCTGACCTCGCCGCCCTCATCGCCGCCCTGGAAGACCCCTCGCCGCTTGTTCGCGGCCACGCCGCCTGGGCCGTGGGGCGGCTCGGCAGCCGCGAAGGGCGTGCGGCGGAGGCGCGGGCCGCTCTTGAAGCGCGGCTCGCCATGGAGGACGATCCGTTCGTCCGCGGCGAGCTCGCGGAGGCACTCGCATCCTTTTCCCGGAGCCAGCCATGACCACCCCCGCCGCCCTGCCCCTGCTCGAACGCCGCCGCATCGAGGCGAACGTGCTCGTGCCGCTCATCCGGGCGATGCAGGCCGAGTTCGGGGCCGAGCGGGTGAACGAGGTGGTCGCGCGTTCGATCCGCGAGATCGCCCGGGCGCAGGGAGCGGCCGACCGCGAGCGGATGGGCGTTTCGTCGCTCGCCGATGTATCGGCCCGGCTCCGGCAGGGACCGCTGGCCGAGGGTTCTCTGATTGTGGAGGTGGTGGAGGAAACGCCCGCGCGTTTCGGGTTCAACGTTGCCCGCTGCCGGTTCAAGGAGATGTACGAGGAGATGGGAGCGGGCGACCTTGGCTTCCTGCTCTCGTGCAACCGCGACTTCGCCTACTTCGCAGGCCTGGCGCCGGACATTGGCTTCAGCCGCACGCAGACACTTATGGAGGGCGACCCGGTTTGCGATTTCTCCTACGGCGGGTAACTTCGCCCCGGCGCGCGGCGTTCTGATTCCCGTGGCGGCCGCTCCCGGGGCCATGAAACGGGTGCTTGTGATGGGGCCTTCGGGCTCGGGCAAGTCCACCCTCGCGCGCGAGCTGGGCGCGGCGCTCGGGGTCGAGGTAGTCCACCTCGACAGTCTCTTCTGGCGGCCGGGATGGGTGGAGCCTCCCCCGGACGAGTTCCGGGCGGCCGTGCTGGAAGCGGTGGAGCGGCCGGCCTGGGTGATCGACGGCAACTACTTCAGCACGGGCGCAGGCGAAGAACGGCTGGCGGCCTGCGACACCATAGTTGTGCTCGACTTCCCCCGGCACGTGTGCATGTGGCGGGTGCTGCGGCGCATCGCGGGGAGCTACGGACGTGTGCGCCCGGACCTCGCGGAGGGCTGCCCGGAGCAGATCGACGTGGGCTTCCTGCGCTGGGTGTGGACGGCTCCTTCGCGGCGGCCAGAGATGTTCGCGAGGCTGGAGCCATACCGGGGCAGCCGCCGTTTCGTGGTGCTGCGAAACGCGCGCGAGGTGCGGGGTTTCCTCGGCGAGGTGAGGAAGAAGACGCTCCACGCCTGAAGCCCCGGGCGGGCAATTCGCTCGTCTGCGCGTATACTCCGCAACCGTGAACGCATACGAGACGCTGCGCCCGCTGCTTGAGCCCCGCTCGGTCGTGGTGGTGGGGATATCCCGTTCGGGAAAGCAGGGCGCGGTTTTCCTGCAGGGGCTCCTCGACCCGGGCTTCAAGGGCAACCTGTACGTGGTCAACCCTGCGGCAGACGAGATCATGGGTGTGAAGGCGTATCCGTCGATCGCGGCATTGCCAGAGACGCCGGACCTGGCGGTTCTCACGCTGCCATCGGAGGCGTCAATCCAGGTGGTGGCCGAATGCGCGGCGCGCGGGATTCCGGGCGCGGCGATGTTCACGGCGGGCTTCGATGAGCTTGGCACCGAGGAGGGGCGCGAGCGCGGCCGGCGGCTGATGGCGGCGGCGGCAGGACGGGTGCGGCTGATTGGCCCGAACGGCATGGGGGTCTACAACCCGCGCCGGGGGATCGCCTTCTTCCCCGGGATGGCCTCGGCAGCGGGCGGGCTCGGGCTCATCTCGCAGTCGGGATCGCTGGCGCAGTTCGCGGTACACGCGGCCGTGAACCGCGGCCTTGCCTTCAGCAAGGCGGTGAGCATGGGCAACCAGACCGACCTGAATGCTGCCGACTACCTTGAGTACTTCGCTGCCGACCCTGAGACGCGCGCCATCTGCGCCTACATCGAGGGGGTCCCGGATGGCCGCCGCTTCCGGCGGGCGTTGGAACAGGCAGCGGCAGCCAAGCCCGTGGTGATCTGGAAGTCGGGGCGGGTGGCCGCAGGGGCGCGGGCGGCGCGTTCCCACACCGGGCAGCTCGCGGGCGACTACGCGATCTGGCAGGCGATGGCCAGGCAGGCGGGGGCCGTGCTCGTGCGCGAGCTGGAGGAGATGATCGACACGGTGACGGCGGCGATGGCCTTCGCCGGGGCTTCGGCCCGGGGGCGGCGGATAGCCATCATGACCGGACCGGGCGGGCCGGCGGTGAGCGCCAGCGACGCCTGCGAGGAGGCCGGGCTGGAGCTTGCAACGCTTTCGCCAGCCACCACGGAGGCGCTGCGGGAGATCATCGCGCCAGCGGGAACGAGCGTGAACAACCCGGTGGACGTGGGGATGGTGCTCCAGGGCGCAGCGGAGTTCTACGGGCGCTGCCTGCGCCTGGCGCTGGCCGATGAGAACGTGGATGCGGCAGTAGTCATCGGTGGCGAACGTGGAAACATGGAAGGCTTCGCCCGCATGCTTGCCGATGTGCGGCGCGAGAGTGGCAAGCCCATCATGTACGCACTGAGCGACGACTTCGGGCCAAACCCCACCGCGCCGCTGCTGGCGCAGGGCGACGTGGCTACGGCGCCGAGCGCGGAGAGGTGCCTGCGGGCGTACGCGCGGCTGGGAGTTCGGTAGGGCAAGTCCCGGCGGCGCGCCTCGCGTCTCTCATTGCGCCGCGGCGCGGTGGCGCGTATCATTCTCGTTAATGAGATGAGGTATCAATACAGTGTGGACAGGAATCGCCTCCTCGGCCGCGCGTTGCCGCTATTCGTGGCGGCGACGGCGCTGCTGGGGCTGACGACCGCAGCCTGCGGCGGCGACGATGACGGCCCAGGTGGCGGCCGGCCGCTGGTCCTCGCGGCGACGGTCCAGGTGGAGGCGCTGGCGCGCGTGGTCACCGGCGAAGATGCCGAAGTGACCACCGTCCTCAAGGCCGGGGTGGACCCCCACGACTACGAGCTGACGGCTGGCGACCGCAAGGCCGTGGAACGGGCTACGGTGATCCTGCGAAACGGGGCCGGGCTGGACGGCTACCTGGACAGTGCGATCACCGGCAAGGAGACGCGCGCAAAGACCTTCGTGGTCACCGAGGGCATCACCCTGCGCGTGGTGGATGGCGAGGCGGACCCGCACGTCTGGCAGAATCCCCTGAACGTAAAGGTGATGGTGGAGAATATCGCAGACGCGCTTTCGGCGAAGGATCCCGGGAGCGAGGCGGGCTATCGCGACCGCGCGGCGGCGTACCTGCAGCGCCTCGACGAGGTCGACCGCGAGATCGCCGCACTCATTGAGAGCATCCCACCGGCGAACAGGAAGATGGTCACAAACCACGATGCCTTTGGCTACTTCATCGAGCGGTATGGGCTGGAGTTCGTGGGGGCCGTCATCCCCAGCCTGTCCACGCAGGCAGAGCCTTCGGCGAAGGACATCGCCGCGTTGCAGGACCTGGTCAGGCGCGAGGGCGTGAAGGCGATCTTCGCGGAAAGTTCGCTGGACCCGAAGGTGGCGACCCAACTGGCGAAGGACACCGGCGTGAAGATCGTGGACGACCTGTACGGAGACTCGCTCGGCGAGCCCGGCTCGGGCGCCGAGACGGTCGATGGGATGTTGCTGGCGAACGCCCGCAAGATTGCCGGGGCGCTGAAATAGCCGCCGCGGACGGGGCAGCTGGCCCGGGAACGGGCGTGCTCGAGGTCGAGGGGCTGAGCGCGGGCTACGGGTCGACGTTCCACCTTGGCGGCATCTCGTTCCAGGTCGCGGCGGGGAGCGTGGTGGGGGTCATCGGCCCCAACGGCGGCGGCAAGAGCACGCTGCTCAAGGCCGTGGCGGGCGTCATCCCCATGCGCGGGGGCGCCATCCGCCTCGGCGGGCGGCCCCTGCAGCGGCGCAATGGCGGGCTCGCCTTCGTTCCCCAGCGCGAAGAAGTCAACTGGGACTTCCCGGTCACCGCAAACGACGTTGTCCTGATGGGCCGCTACCGGCAGGCTGGCTGGATACGGCGGTTGGACGGGGCGGATCGCCGGAGGGCGGCGGAAGCTCTTGAGCGGCTCGGGCTTACAGGGACGGGCCACCGCCACATCAGCCAGTTCTCGGGGGGGCAGCAGCAGCGTATCTTCCTTGCGCGAGCGATCGTCCAGGAGCCGCGGGTGGTGCTGCTGGACGAGCCGTTCACCGGCATTGACCAGGAGAACCGGGAGGTTCTGCACGGGGTGATCGCCGGGTTTGCACGCCAGGGCGTTACCGTGCTGATGGCGACACACGACCTGGACGAGGTAGCCGCTACGACGACCCACGTCTGCTGCCTCTCGGGGCGGCTGGTGGCCTTCGGTCCCACAGCCTCCACCTACACCCCGGAAACGCTGCGCGCCACGTTCGGGGGGCAGCTGGCGGTGTTCGCCTGATGCCCGGTCTCATCAGCGAGCCGCTTGGCTACGCCTTCATGCAGCGGGCGCTGCTGGAGATCGTGATCGTGGGCACGGTCTGTGGGCTGGTGGGGTGTTTCGTGGTGCTGCGCGGGCTGGCCTTCATCGGCGATGCACTGGCGCACACGGTATTCCCGGGCGTGGTGCTCTCGTATATCGCGGGACGGAGCATCATGATCGGGGCTTTCGCGTTTGGCGCCCTGACGGCGCTCGGGATTGGCCTGCTCTCCCGCTCGCGGAGGGTGAGCGCCGACTCGGCAGTGGGGGTGCTGTTCGCAGCCTTTTTCGCGCTCGGCGTGGTGCTAATCAGCCGCCAGGCGGGCTTCAAGAAGGACCTCGGGTCGCTCCTCTTCGGAAACGTGCTGGGAGTTTCGCGCGAGGATGTGATGGCAACCCTCATCATCGCGCTCATCGTCATCGCCATACTCTTCCTCCTGCTCAAGGAGTTCACGCTGGTGGCCTTCGATTCCACCATGGCGCGGTCGCTTGGCTACCCGGTGTTCGCGCTCGACCTTCTGCTGCTCCTGCTGGTGACGGCGACGATCGTGGTGAGCCTGCAGACGGTCGGGAACATACTCATCCTGGCGCTGATCGTGACGCCGCCGGCGACGGCACGCCTGCTAACCGACCGGCTGGGCCGGATGATGGCGCTGAGCACCCTGGTGAGCATCATCGCGGGCGTTTCGGGGCTCCTTGTTTCCTACCACGCCGACACGGCGGCAGGGGGCACGATTGTTCTGAGCGCGACCGCGCTCTTCCTGCTGGCGCTGGTCCTGGCGCCGAACCACGGCCTTGTCAGCTCGTACCTGCAGCGCCGGCGGGGCTACCACCACGTCCACCACTACCACCCGATCGACGAGCTCGGCCCGCCCGGCGATCAGTGACGGCGTCCGCACGGGGATTGACGCCCGGGGAGGTGACGGCGGGTCACCTTCGCGGTAGAGTCGCTTACCACATGCTCAACGGGAGAAACTGAAATGTCCGACGGCCACGCTGTCGAGCGCAAGCTCACCAAGGATGAGATCGAGGAGATCCGCCAGAAGACCAAGCACTTCATGGATGAGCTCGTCTATCCGAACGAGGTGCAGTACGAGCACTGCTCCGACGACGAGCGGGAAGCCCTGATCAAGAGCCTGCAGGCAAAGACGAAGGCCGCTGGGATGTGGGCTCCCCACCTGCCGGCCGCGGCAGGGGGCATGGGCATCGGCTTCATGCCCTACGTCTACATGAACGAGATCATCGGCCGGAGCTGGATGGCGCCGCGCGTCTTCGGCTCGCAGGCGCCCGATTCCGGCAACGCCGAGATCCTCTGGCAGTTCGGCACCCCGGAGCTGCATGAGAGGTGGATGAAGCCGCTGGTGAACGGCGACATCCGCTCGTGCTTCTCGATGACCGAGCCCGAGGTCTCGGGCGCCGACCCGACAGGGCTTCGCACGACAGCTGTGCGAGACGGCGATGAGTGGGTGATTCGCGGCCACAAGTGGTTCACGAGCGGCGCGGTGGGGGCATCGTTCGCCATCGTGATGTGTGTGACGCAGCCGGACCAGCCGCCGCACCGGCGCATGAGCCAGATCGTCGTGCCGACCGACACGCCGGGCTTCCAGATTGTGCGCGAGATCCCGGTCATGGGTTCGACGGAAGGCTCGCACTGCGAGATCCGTTACGTGAACGTGCGCGTGCCCGTGACGAACCTGCTGGGCGAGGACGGCGGCGGCTTCCGCATCGCCCAGCGCCGCCTTGGCCCCGGGCGCATCCACCACTGCATGCGCTGGCTCGGCCAGATGCAGCGCGCCTTCGAGATCATGTGCGAGTACGCGCTCAAACGGGAGGTCTACGGCAGCACGCTGGCCGAGAAGCAGACCGTGCAGAACTGGATCGCGGACTCGTACGTGCAGATCCAGGCAGCGCGGCTGCTCACTCTCAATGCCGCCGCGAAGATCGACACGGGCGACGAGGCTCGCGTCGAAATCTCGGCCATCAAGTTCTTTGGCGCGCAGGTGCTGCACGACGTGATCGACCGGGCAATCCAGGTCCACGGGGCGCGGGGCGTCTCGGGCGACACCCCGCTCGAAGGGATGTACCGCCTCGCCCGTGGCGCCCGCATCTACGATGGCCCGGATGAGACCCACCGCATGGTGGTGTCCCGCCGCATCCTGCAGAGCTTCAAAGCGGGGCTTGGCTGGGACTTCGGCGTCTAACCGGCGCGGCCCGCACCAGCAGGAGTCAGGAGAGGGCGCACGCGCTGCCCTTGAACGCGCCCTGGAGGTTCTATGGACGAGATCGTAGTGCTCATGGAGCAGCTGGCCCGATTCCTCCGGGCGCAGCCGGGGCACGAACAGGCGCGCGTGCTTTCCATGGAGACGACGCCGGGCCACGCCGGGCTCTCGTTCTTCTTCACCATGCTCGCGGGGAACGAGTCACGGGAGTACGTCCTCCGGGTGCCGCCGGCAAATGTGAAGTTCGAAGGGACGGCCGATGTGTTGCGCCAGGCGCGCGTCATCACGGCACTGCGGGAGACCGGGGTGCCCGTGGCCGAGGTGGCCTGGGCCGGCGACGACCCGCAGTGGTTCGGCCGCCCGTACATGATCGTGCCCCGGCTCCGCGGCGATTGCCTGCGGGTGAGCGAGGGCGAATGGGCGGCCGGGCTGCCCGCGGAACGCCTGCGCCCCATGGCGCAGCAGGCGATGCAGGTGCTGGCACGGCTTCACAGCCTCGACTGGCAGCGGTACGTGCCCGGCGATGGCCCGCCCCTCGACCCCGCCTTCGACATCGAGCGCTGGGACCGGTTCTGGGAGCGCGCGGCGGAGCCGGAGATGGTGGCCCTGGGGCCCGAGGTGAAACGCCGCCTCCTCGAACGGTTGCCTGCTGACCCGCGGGTCGGCATCTTCCACGGCGACTACCAGTGGACGAACCTGTTCTACACCGACGAGAGGCTCGCGGCCGTCATCGACTGGGAGCTCTGGGGCGTGGGTGCAACGCTCAACGACCTGGGCTGGATCCTGCTCTTCAGCGACCCGGAGGCGTGGGTTCACGAAGGCCGCAGCCATGCTCCCATGCCGCTCCCGCACGAGCTGGAGGAGATGTACACCGAGGCCCTGGGCCAGGCGCCGGGGGATGTCGCCTGGTACCGGGCGCTGGCGGCGTACAAGTTCTCCATCATCGGGGGCCTCAACCTCATGCTGCACCGGCGAGGCAAGCGCGACGACCCCCACTGGGAGGTGCTGAAGCCTTCCATGCCGCGGCTCATGGAGCGCGCCCTTGAGGTGCTCGACGGCGCGTAGGCGTGCTTCGGGCGGTCCGCTGGCGTGGCGCGCTGCCGATGGCGCGCGGTCAGTATGTCCCATTCGGAGTGGGAGCTGGTGTGTGATATGCTTGTCCCACAGAGAACCGGGGGATCCCATGGGAGAGACAGTCCGCACGCATGTTGTGTTGCCGAAGAGGCTGGTCGATGAGATCGACGCGCTGGTGGGCAAGCGGAAGCGGAGCGAGTTCATTGCGGCGGAGCTGGAGCGAACGCTCCGCCGCCAGTGCCTGATCGCGGCGATCGGGAACCTGCGCTCTGCGCCTTCAATCGAAGTCCCCGGCTGGGAGACGCTCGAATCAACGGTGGAGTGGGTCAGGAAGCAGCGCGACGAAAGGAGCGAGCGCGAGCGCCGGCTTGAGGAGACCTGGTATTCAAACGGGGCGGGCGATCCACCTCCGTGACGCGCTACCTGGTGGACACGAGCGTCCTGATCGATGTTACGAAGCTCGGGGGACCATCGCGGGAGAAACTCCTGTCCCTCGTCGAAGCGGGACATGAAGTGCTGACTTGCGCGATCGTTGTGGCAGAGTACTACAGCGGGGTCGCGCGAGGCATGGCCCCGCAGTGGGACCGGTTCCTCGATTCGCTGCCGTACCAGGGCATCACCCGGCGCGCGGCGGAGAAGGCAGGAGCGTGGCGCCGTGATTTCGCCAGGCAGGGGAGAACACTGAGTGTGGCCGACACCCTCGTTGCCGCTGTGGCGTGGGATAGAGACGCCGCACTGTTAACCGAGAACCTGAAGGATTTCCCGATGCCGGGCGTGAGGGTGATGAGCCTGGCGGAGGGCTAACGGCAGCGAGGAGCGGCGGCGTAGAATCGGCGCCATGGGCGAGCCCCACATCCGTTACGTAGCGTCCCGGGACGGGGTGAACATCGCCTACTGGGCGGAGGGCGAAGGGCGCACCGTTATCCACATGCCGCCCATGCCGTGGAGCCACCTGCAGGTGGAGTGGGAGGGGGAGAGGCAGCGCGCGTGGTACGCGAGCCTCCTGGGGCGGTGCCGGCTGGTGCGCTATGACAACCGGGGAAGCGGCCTCTCCGGTCGCAGCGCCGGGAACATGGCGCTGGAAGCCCACGTCGCCGACCTGGAAGCGCTCGTTGAGCGGCTCGGCGAGGGGCCGGTTGCGCTCATTGGCGTTTCCTACGCGGCCCCGGTTGCGATTGCTTTCGCTGCCGCACATCCGGAGCTGGTGTCGCACCTGGTGTTGTGGTGCGGCTTCGCCAATGCCACCGACGCTCACATTCCCGCCCTTGCCGCGATGGGGCCGATGTTCGAGGCGGACTGGAGCCTTGCGACCGAGACAATCGCCCACGCACTGGTGGCAGGCTGGGATGCACCGGAAGAAGCGCGCCACTTCGCTGCGCTGATGCGCGAGGCAACTGACCGCGAAGGAACGTCGAGATTCTTCACGGCCTTTGACACATTCGATGTGACGGCCGACCTGGAACGCGTCACCTGTCCTGTGCTGGTGCTCCAACGGCGGGGCGCAAGGGTGCCCGACCCGGCGGTATCGCGGAAGCTGGCAGCGGCGATTCCGGGCGCGCAGCTGGTGGCGCTGGAGGGGGAATCGGTACTGCCGTGGGTGGGGAACACCGGATTGCTGCTGGCAACCACGGTTGATTTCCTGGGCCTGCGACAAGGTGTTGCAGGTCCATCTACGGCCTCGAACGCTGCGGCGGGCACGCTGCGCACAATCCTCTTCACGGATATCGAAGCGCACACGGCGATGATGCAACGCCTGGGCGACGCCGAAGGGCGCACCATCCTGCGGGAGCACGAGCGCATCACGCGCGAAGCCCTGCGCGAGTTCGGGGGGAGCGAGGTGAAGAGCATGGGCGACGGCTTCATGGCCTCGTTCGGTTCGGCGCAGAGGGCGCTGGAGTGCGCAATCGCCCTTCAGCGGCGGCTCACCGAGGCAGCGGCGCGGCTCCCCTTCGTGCTCCGGATCCGCGTGGGGTTGAACGCGGGCGAGCCCATCGCTGAGGACGACGACCTGTTTGGCGCATCGGTGATCGCGGCGGCACGCATCGCCGCATGCGCCGAAGGCGGCGAGATCCTCGTTTCAAACGTAGTGCGCGAGCTGGCGGCAGGGAAGGGGTTCATGTTCGCAGAACGGGGGGAGACGGTGCTGCGCGGTTTCGACGACCCCGTGCGCCTCTTTACGCTGCGCTGGCGGGAGGCGTAGCTCAGGCGGCGTCGCGCGCGCGGGGACGGTGTTTGGCATGGTACTGCTCGCGCAGGGCCCGGGCAGCGCGGTCAGCTTCGAGGACCAGGGCGCGCCGGTTCCTGCGCCTGCGTGCGCCGACGGCCAGGTGGTGCGCCGAATCGGCGACGACCAGCCCTACAGCCGTGGCCATCAGGGCGAGAGACCATTCGGCCACGCCTGCAACACCAGCGCCCAGCCCGAGCAGGCCAGCAGCAAGCGCCGGATTGCGAACTCCCCACGCCCAGAAGGTAGCCATGTCCTGATCGTCGGCCGATTCAGGGCGGAACTAAAGGGCGCGCTGTTCCCGCCACGCTCCCGGCCGTGGACCGCGACAGGGCCACGCTGCCGGAAGGGTCAGCGGTCCTGGGACCAGAACGGGCCAGTATCGACGCTCCACGCCTGGCCCCAGTCGGGCTCGCGGCGCTCCAGGAAGGCGGCGAGCCCCTCCCGGAACTCGGGGCTGGAGATCTGCAGGCGCTGGTTGGCCCACTCGTACTCCAGGTGCTGTTCGAGGGTCGAGGACATGGCGTACTGGAGGTCGCGGCGAGTGTAGGTAAGGGCGGAGGGCGGCTGGGAGGCGATCTTGCGGGCGAGCGCCATGGCCTCATCGAGGAGCTGCGCGTGGGGCACAACCCTGGAGACCATGCCGATGCGGAGGGCCTCCTGGGCGTCGATCATGCGGGCGGTGAAGAACATCTCGGCGGCGCGCTCGGGGCCAACGAGGCGGGGCAGGAACCAGGAGAGGCCGAAGTCGGGGGCGAGCCCGCGGCTGATGAAGACGGTGCTAAAGCGGGCTTCTTCGCTGGCGATGCGGATATCCATGCAGAGGGCGAGCCCGAGGCCACCGCCCACGGTCACGCCGTTGATGGCCGCGATCGCCGGCTTGGAGCCCCGGGCGATAGTGAGGACGGTACGGCCGGCGCCCCCCAGGTAGTCGATCGCCTCGGCGCGGCGGCCTTCCGTACCGGCGCCGGGAAAGGCCTCGACGGCGGGGTCCTTGAGGTCCGCGCCAGCGCACCAGGCGCGCCCTTCGCCAACAACCACATAGGCACGGACCGAGTCGTCCTGTTCACCGGAGCGGAATGCGTCGTTGATGGAGGCGATGAGGGTGCCCCCCATGGTGTTGAGCCGCTCGGGCCGGTTCAGCCGGATGAGCCGTACCCCCTCGGGGGTGGTTTCGATGATGCAATCAGGCATGGCAGAGGCTCCCGCAGGTGATTGAGGGGATTCTGGCGCACGCTGCGCCCCGGCGCCAGCAGCAATCCTGCAAGGAGATGGGAACGTGATCGGGCGGGAACGCAGAGTCAGCTGGCGGCGGCGTACCAGCGCTGAGGAGCGCCGCTTGCGCTTTCGATGAAGGCGAAAGCGCGATCGAGGAGGTGGTCGATGCCCCCGGCGGCCTCTTCGAGGGCGGCGAGGTCCGTGCTCATCTCAGCGGGCGCGGCCCCTTCATCATCGAAGCCGCAGTAGAGGCCGTAGTGGAGGACCAGGCGGTTGGCCTGGGCGACTACCCCCGGCAGGCCATCGGCGGCGGGGGTGAGCGACTCATCGTGGTGCATGGCGATGGCATCGACCAGGTGCCCGGGGAACTTCCACTGTTCGCCAAGGGCGCGGCCGACGGCGGCGTGGTCGAAGCCGGTGAGCCGGGTTTCCGCCTCGTGGAGGCTGGTGTGGTTGGAGCGCGCGAACCTCACGGCATCGGCGAATTCGTTTGCCATGACCTGCGAGATGACCAGGCGACCGATGTCGTGGAGGATGCCGGCGGTGAAGGCGTCTTCGGGGCGCGCGGCGCGGGTTTTCTTGGCGATAGCTTCGCCGGCGACGGCGGTTGCAACGCTGTGTCCCCAGAAGAGGTCCAGGTCGAACACCCCATCGAGGACGCTATTGCGCTTGAAGGAGTTGACGATGCTGGCACCCACGGCCAGCTGGCGGACCTGCTTGAAGCCGAGGACCAGCACGGCCTCGCGGACAGTGCCAACGCGGCGGGCGAAGCCGTAATAGGCGGAGTTGCTGATCTTGATGAGCCTTGCCGTGAGGGCCTGGTCGGTGCTGAGCACCTGCGCCAGGTCCAGCGCGCTCGTCCGGTCATCATCGGCGAGCCCCATGACGCGGGCGGCAACCGCTGGCAATGGGGGAAGTTCATCGAGGAGGCCCAGGATTTCGCGGGCGTTGTTGCTCATCACGAATCAATCATCGGACCAGGTGAGCTCCCACTTAACGGCCGGGGTGGGCGAATTCGCTGCGGGAGGGGGTCCCCGGCTTTCCAGCGCCGCGAAGGCTCACTAGAGTGAGCGCAAACATTCGAGGAGTCTCGCCATGCGATTGCAGGGCAGGGTGGCCGCCGTCACCGGTGGGGCAAGCGGTATTGGCAAGGGGATCGCCTACGCGTTCGCACGCGAAGGGGCTGCGGTGGCCATCGGTGATATCGATGAGGCGGGCGCGAGCGCGGCCGCGACGGAGATTGCCGAAGAGACGGGCGCACGGACGCTGGGGATGCGCTGCGACGTGGTTTCGCGCGCGGAGGTGGACGGGTTCGTCGCTGCAGCGGCGGAGAAGTTCGGCCGGTTCGACATCATGGTCGCGAACGCGGGCATCGCCTTCTTCAAGACACCGCTCGAAACCACGGAAGAAGACTGGGACCGGGTCATGGACGTGAACGGCAAGGGCGTGCTGCTGAGCGACCAGGCGGCCGCACGCCAGATGATCGCCGAGGGGCACGGGGGAGCGATCGTGAACATCGCCAGCGTGGCAGCGCTGAACCCGGCCGTGGGACTGACGGCATACTGCGCTTCGAAGGCGGCCGTGATGCACATGACCAAGTGCTTTGCCCTGGACCTGGCGAAGTATGGCATTCGCGTGACATCGATTGCGCCCGGGCTGGTCGACACGCCTCTGTGGGGAAAGGGGATGGGCGATCCCCAGGTCCTCGACCACGGGCTGCGCGACCAGTTCGCCACGCGCGTTCCCCTGGGCCGGATGGCCACGGCGGACGACATCGCGAAGATGGTCGCCTTCCTCGTCAGCGACGAAGGGGAGTACCTCACCGGCCACATCTTCGTTGTCGACGGGGGCCAGTCGCTGGCGCCGGCGGCAAGGTAGCGGCACACACCAGCGCGGGTGGATTCGCCGTGCGGGCGGCGCGGCAGCGCCTGCGGCAACCGCCCCCGGTCGCAGCGGGATGCTACTCCTGATTACGGTCATAGTCGCCGGGGCGGCGATGCGCTTCAGTGAGTGCGCAGGCAGAGCCGTGTGGGAGGGTGGCATTCCGTGTCGTATCGCTGGCTGGTAATCATCGGGCTCTTTTCGGGCGTCAGCTCGACGGCGATGTGGGTGAGCTATTCGGTCGGGATCATGCTCCCCGACATGAAGACCGAGCTGGACATGTCGCCGGCGCAGGCGGGCGTGCTCGGGGCCATGAGCTGGTTCGCCATGATCCTGCTCGGCATCCCCATAGCGACGATCGTGAGCCGCTTCAATGCCCGCCTCATGATCTTCGCGAGCGCGGTGCACATGGCGGTCTTCGCCTTCCTCCAGGGCTGGGCGCCGAACTACGAGCTCGAGATCCTTTTCCGCTTCGTGTTCATGATGGGCTTTGTCGCCCGCCAGGCGAACGCGGCGATGCTCATCCAGCAGTGGTTCGCCCAGCACGAGGTGCCCCGCGTGCAGTCGTTCATCACGGTCGTGATGGGGCTGGCGCAGATCGCGGCGGTGGGCTTCCTGCCGTGGATGCTGATCTGGTTCGATGGGTGGCGGAACACGTTCTATGCGCTGGGGGTGTTGCTCGCCGCCTCGTCGCTGCTGTGGGTGTTCTTTGCCCGCGATAACCCGGAAGCGCCTGTCCGCCCGCGCCATGCGCCGAAGGAACGCACGCCGCTGGCGGCGATCTTCCGCTACCAGCCGGTGTGGATGTTCGGCCTGGCGACGGCGTTCTGCATCGTGGGGACGTCGGCGTTCTCCGTGTTCTGGCCGACGTTCCTGACGGAGGAACGGGGGCTTTCGCTGCGAATGGCGGGGTTCTTCACGGCAGGGATCCCGGTGGGGCAGATCCTGGGGGCGCTGCACTGCTCGTGGATTCGTGGCAGGGTGACGGCGCGCCGCCAGCAGATGTACCTGACCGGGGTGGTGTGCACTGGTTCCATGCTGGTGATGGCGCTGGTGCCATTCCCGCCGCTCCTGCCGCTGGGAGCGTTCGGGCTGGGGTGGGCCTGCATGCAGGTGTACCCCACCCTGGTGGCCATCCCGTTTGAGCTCCCGGGCGTGCGCCCGCGAGAGGTGGCGGTGATCTCTTCGTTCATGTTCAGCCTCTTCACGCTCGGGGGCGTTATCGGGCCCCTGCTGACCGGCGTGGTGCAGCAGGCGACGGGCTCGCTGCAGACCGGGTTCCTGGTGGTCTCGGTCATCCATCTCGGGATTTTCATGGTGGTCTTCGCCTCGGAGAGGGGTCTGCCCTCGCTGCCCCGCGTGGCACGGCGGGAGGCCCTCCTGGCGGGGGCCGACTGATGTGGAAGTTGCACGGGGTGGCCGCCTTTGCGGCGCGGCATGGCACCGCGCTGGCGAGCCTCGGAGCCGCAGCCTTCCTGGCAACGCTGATGCTCATCCCTCAGCCTCCCGGTGCGGAGGGCGGCACCCCCCGGGCGTTCCTGTGGGAATGCCACACCACGGGCAGCGAGGGCGGCCAGCTGGCGGCGACGCTCCTTGGTGGCGAGGGCGCTGCGCGCACGATCGTGGCTTCCGGAGGCGGGGAGAATGAGCGGCCGACGCGCGGGTTGGCGTTCGGGGCGTTCGCGCGGGAGTGACCCCTCGCTGGCGGCGGGCGCCGGCATTCGCCCGGCCGTCCTGGAGCAGCAGGCGACGAAGGGGGCCAACTCCCGTACCATTGCCGCCGCGAGGAGGTAGAGAGTGCCATACAGCGATGACTTCACCGGCCTGACGCCGGACCAGGCGCTGCTGAAGCGGGAGGCCCACCGCTTCGCCGAGGAGGTGATGCGGCCCACGGCCGCGGCCCTCGACGACCTCCGCCCCGCCGAGGTGATTGCGAGCGGGTCGCCCCTTTGGGCGGCGTTCCAGAAGGCATACCAGGCGGGGCACCACCTGCGAGGCTTCCCGCCCGAGCTGGGCGGGCCCGGGCTGGGCCCGGTCGAAGCCCACGTGGTCGCCGAAGAGCTCGGCTGGGGAAACGCGGGGCTTTCGATTGCCATGGGCGTGACGGCGATGCCGTTCCGCTTCGCCGCCATGAACGGTAACCCGGACCTGATGCGCGAGATCGTGATGCCCTTCGTAGAAGACACGGAGGGGCGGCACATCGGCTGCTGGGCCGGGACCGAGCCGAACCACGCCTCGGACCTCATCCTCGGCGGGTACGGGCAGGAGAACCACCTGGACTGCAGCGCCTTCAAGGATGGCGACGAGTGGGTGATCCGCGGGCAGAAGTCGTCGTGGGTGTCGAACGGCACGATCGCCACGCACGCCCTCGCCTTCCTCAACGTGCGGCCCGAGATGGGGATGGCGGGGACGGGCATCGCCGTCGTGCCCCTGGGCCTGCCGGGAGTCTCAAAGGGGCCGCCGCTGAACAAGTTGGGCCAGCGGGCGCTCAACCAGGGCGAGATCTTCTTCGACGATGTGCGCATCCCGGCGCACTACATGCTGATGGAGCCGCCGTATGCGTTCGGGGCGATCGAGACGATCATGGCCGGGGCGAACGCGGGGATGTCGACGACGTTCAGCGGCGTTGCCCGCGCGGCCTTCGAAGAGGCCCTCGCCTACACGCAATCGCGGGTGCAGAGCGGCGTCGCGCTTTCGAGCCACCAGCTGGTCCAGAAGCGCCTCTTCGACATGTTCATGCGCGTCGAGGCTTCGCGGGCACTTTCGCGGAAGGCGAACCTGCGGCTGGGGAGCGGGCAGCCGACAGTCCACTACTCAATGGCCGCCAAGGTGTTCGCCACACGCACCGCCTTCGACGTCGCCTCGGACGCCAGCGAGCTCTGCGGGGCGATGGGCATGGTGAAGGGCGTGCTTGTCGAGCAGCTCATGCGCGACGCGCGCGCATCGCTTATCGAAGACGGGGCGAATGACGTTCTCTCGATCGCCGCCGCCCGCCAGCTGCTCAACTGAGCGGCGCCAGCAAGAAGACCAGGGAGTCGAAATGGAACTGAAGGAAGTCATTGGCCGCCGTCGCACCATCCGCTTTTTCCTGCCGCACCGGCCTGTGGAGCGGGAGAAGATCCAGAAGATGCTCGAAGCGGCGCGGCACTCATCGTGCGTGGGCAACGTGATGAACGTGCGGGGAGTTGTGATCTGGCGCGACCAGGCTTCGGAAAGCCTGCTCAAGGCCCTGACGCCGCCGCTGGGCTACCAGCAGATGCAGACGGCGCCGGTGTTCATCTTCTGGTACAACGAGCGCGCGGCCTACCAGATCGACAAGTGGATCGATGACCTCTACGGGCTCGTGCGCGCGCGGCGCATCGGGACCTCGGTGGAGGGGACGATCGCGGAGATCGACAAGCGGCTGAAGCCCATCTTTTCGATGGGGTGGGAGGCCTCGTCGGTATCGCCGCTGGCCTTCATGGACATGGGCCTGGCAATTGCGCAGGCGACCCTCGTGGCGTACGACGAGGGCCTGGGCACCTGCATGATGAGCAGCCCGCGTATCGAGCGCATTGGCAAGATGCTCAACCTGCCCGAGACGGCGGTGCCGGTTGCTGTGCAGGCAGTGGGGTACCCGGCGGAATCGTGGGAGGCCGGCGGCCAGACGCCCAAGCCGCCGCTGGGCGAGCTCTTCCACGAGATGAGCCACGGCCAGCCGTTTGAGGCTGACCCGGCGGTGGCGGAAGAGCTGAAGGACGCGCGTATGTGCCAGGACACGGCGCCCCTGCCCTGGCGCGACGCCGAGTTGCAGTACCTGATCCGCGCGCTCGGGCTCGAGGACCGCATCCTTGCCGTGGAGTTCGGGACGTAGATGAGGGCCACCCGCGTCTTCACCGGCGACGACGGCCGCTCACACATCGAGGATCTGGAGATACCCCTTGTTCCCGGGCGGTACGGCGCCCTCTCGGAGCTGGCGCCGGTCGAGGGGGTGATCTTCCGGGTAACGCCGGAGGGGGCGGAGCTGGGCTTCCACAACGCCCCCCGGCGGCAGTTCGTGATCACGCTCGAAGGCGTGGCGGAAATCGAATGTGGCGATGGCACGAAACGGCGCTTCGGCCCGGGCGACATACTGCTGGCGGACGACACCACGGGACAGGGGCACATCACGCGGGAGATCGAGGGGCCACGGCGCAGCCTCTTTCTGCCCCTGGCGGCGGACTTCGATGTTGCGGGCTGGAGGCGGTAGGGAGGGACTCCCTCAGGCCACCACGAAGGCGATCCCGGCGACGCAGAGGAGCGTGCCGGCGCCGATGCGGCTGGTGAAGCGCTCCCTGAGGAAGAGGATGGAGAGCGGCAGCGCCATCAGGGGCGAGGTCGCCGAGAGGATGGCGGTGCGGGCCGCGCCGGCAGTGAGGACGGCGTAGACGTAGAGGAGGCTGCCGAAGGCAGTCCCGGCGAGGCCCGCGGCGACGATGCCGGCGACCTGTTTCTTGTCGCGGAAGGGGGCGGCAAGGGCGGGCCTCTGGACGAAGGCGGCGAAGGCCAGCAGCGCCAGGGCCCCCGACGGAGTGCGGATGGAGGCGGCCGCGAGGGCGGGCATGTCGTTGCTGCTGGCCCCCAGCCAGAGGGTGGCGGCCGCCCAGAAGATGCCAACAGCGACGAGAAGGGCGTACCCGGCCCAGCCGATGCCATTGGCCGGGGCAGGGTGGAGCGCCGCCTGGTGCTCGGCCGGGGGCAGTTCCGCGAAACCGGCAAGGGCGGGTTCGGCCACCGCGATGACGGGGAGGGGGACGTCGTCCTGGCCCCGCCCCGGGATAACGATCAGGTAGATACCCACGGCGATGAGCGACGCGCCCAGCGGCAGACCCCACGTGAACGGCTCGTCCAGGAGCAGGACTCCGCCCACGACGGTGAGGGCAATGTAGAGCGCCATCGAGATCGGGAAGGTCTTCTGCATGCCCAGCAGGGCGAGAGCCTTGATGTAGACGGTGTCGCCCAGCCCGTAGCCGACCAGCCCGCTGCCGAGCATGGCAAAGAGGGTAGCCGCCGAGGCTGCGGAGATGTCGGCCGGGTTGCCGAAGGCAAAGAGCACCACGAAGAGAAGAAGGCTGCCGGCCGAGAGGCGCAGGGCGGAGAGCACCACCGGCGCCGTGCGCTGGGAGAGAGAGGTGAGCGCCACGCTGGTGGCCGACCACGACATCGCCGCTACGAGGGCCGCCAGCTCACCCATACCCGGGAATGCTAAGGTGCAGGACGGTTACGGTTCAGGCGCCACGGGGAGCGGGCTTTCCGCGGCCGGCAGGGTGATGGTGAAGGTGCTCCCCGCGCCGGGCTCAGATTCCACGGACAGCTGGCCACGGTGGCCCTGGACGATGCCGTAGGCGGTCGAGAGGCCGAGGCCAGTTCCACCGCTCGGACCCTTGGTTGTGAAGAACGGCTCGAAGATGTGGGCGCGCGTCTCGGCGCTCATGCCGATTCCTGTGTCGCGAACGCGGATCCTGGCGGAGGGACCTTCGAGCGCGAGACCCACAGTGAGAACGCCGCCGCCGGGCATCGCGTCGCGGCCATTGATAATGATGTTGAGGAGCGCCTGTTCGAGCTGCCCCCGATCCCCGTTCACATAGACGCTTGCGGCAGTCAGGTCTTCTTTCACGGTCACCGACGGGGTGAGGCCGGGGGCGGCGAGCCGGAGGGTGCTGGAGACCACCGCTGCGAGGTCGACTGGGCCGAACTCGGCAAGGCCGCCGCGCGAGAAGGCGAGCAGGCGGCCCGTGATGCCAGCGCCGCGCATTGCAGCGTCCTCGATCAGAGCAAGGGCGGCGACATCCTCCTCGCAGTGCCCGTTCGACCTCTTGAGGATCGACGTGGTCACCAGGATGGCGGTCAGGATGTTGTTGAAGTCGTGCGCGATGCCACCGGCGAGGAGCCCGAGGCTTTCGAGCCGGCGGGCCTGGTGGAGCGCCCGTTCGGCCTCGCGGCGAGCGGTGATCTCGCGGGCGACGACGGTGAAGCGGGCAGGGGCGCCACTATCCATGCGGGCAGTGGCTATCTCGAGTTCGATTCGCCTGCCATCGAGACGTACGAGGGCGAGGGCGAGCGACCCCGACCCGCGCTGAACGAGCTCGCTAAACCTTCCCGCGAGCCTGCCCCATTCGCTCGCGGGAAGGACGCCAGGAAGTGAACCGGCTGCGAGCAACTCATCCCTGGAAAGGCCGAGCAACTGGGCGGCGGCATCGTTGGCAAAGGTGATACGCGCGCCATCGATGATGAAGAGGGCCTCGCCCAGGTCGCTCTGAGCGCGGAGGAGGGCGTCGCGGTCCTCCTTGTCACGCCTGAGGCGGGCCAGGAGCGCCCGGTTTTCACCCAGGACCACCAGCTGGCGCAGGGCCACGAGCCCCATCACCCCAATGGCGCCGAGCGTGAGGACGAAGGACTGGTCACCCGCGGCTGCCCTTACAAGGGCCACCACGATGAGCGGCAACGCAGCCGCATAGGGGAGCAGAAAGCTGACAGCGCCCCAGGCCTCGCGGAAGGGGGCTTCGACCCCGGGCCGGAGCCCCGGCATCACCATTGCAACTGCGAAGGTCCAGTACGATGCCAGCCAGAGCAGGTCCAGGAATCCGCCATCGGCATCCATCTCCACCACGGCCCACGAGTAGGTGTAGGCGCTATCGGCTCCAACCATCAGGAGGGTGGCGATGCCGAGGATGCCTGCCCGCCAGCGGTTGGCGCCGCCGCCCTGGTAGAGTGCCGTCACAACGATGGCGAGGATGCCGAGGTCAAGCGCGGGGTATGCGAGTGCCGCCATCTTGTCGATGAGCCCATCGTTTGCAGCGGCGGCGGGCTCAATGAGATAGACCCACGAGATGGCGCTTGCCGCCGCCATGACAATCAGGGCATCGAGCAGCCAGGCCCCGCGCACGACGCGCCTCCCCGGGAAGAGGAGGAGCGCCGCTGCGGGGAAGAATGCGAAGTAGCCGGCAAAGTAGAAGATGTCGGGCAGACCCGGGAATGCCGGGGGCCTGTCGAGAAAGACGGTGTGCCCGGCGTAGACCCAATCGGCGAGATTCCACGTGACCAGCATCACCGCGAGCAGGACCCACCCTGCCCGTTCGCGGCCGCGACTGCGGCGGACGGGGATGATGGCAAGGCAGGCGCCAACCATTGCGGGAACCTGGTAGCCCAGGTTGTAGGCAAGGAATTGGGCAGGTTCGAAGAGCAGGCACGCCGAATACACAGCCAGGAAGAGCGCCCCGGCCAGGGTGACAACGAGCTCCAGGCGGTGCTCACCGGGACCCGGGCGCGCCCCGGCCAACCTCAACACGGCCTCCCCCCGGGTTGGCGGTGACATGAAGCTGGGCCGGGAAACGCGGGACCGGGCAATGCTCGGATTCTCTCCATGGCAGGGCGCCCCTGTAATCGGGCAGTACCCTGATTATCGGGAGTTAGCGCGGGAGCATGAGCCGGGCGGCTTCAGGTGTGGGCCTGGTCGAGCTCCACCTGAAGCCGCCGCTGCACCTCGATTGCGGTCAGGCCGTGCCTGGCGGCCAGGAACTTCACATCCTCGAATTCAGGCGTGACGCGGCGCTGACCCTGCCAGCTGCTCACCTTCACGCACACAGTCCCGAGCGAAGACTCGAAGGTCTCGATGTGGCGGTCCGCCACCCAGCGGCGGTAGGGCGCGGCGCGCACACCGAGGGTCGTCGTCTCCGTATGGAAGAGGCCGGCGAAGCGCTCCTCCTCGCCGGCAGGCACAAGGGCGCAGAGCTTCGAGGCGGCGCGCCCCTTCTTCATGCCGATGGGCTCAATCCAGGCGTCGAGCGCGCCGTCTTCCAGGAGCCGGTCACGGGCGTGCGCCAGGAGCGCGGGGGACATGTCGTCGATGTTGGCGGCGAGCTCCACCACCTGCGAGCCGGGGTCCGGCGTCGCTTCGTATTCGCCCACCCACACGCGGAGGGCGTTTGGGCGGCCGGGAGGGTCGAACGTCCCCGCGCCGTAGCCGTGCGCCGAGGGGGTGATGGTTGCGGCTCGCGGTTCGGCCACGGCGGCGAGGATGGCGGCGCCGGTGGGCGTGACCAGCTCGTGCGAGGCCTCGACGAAGCGCAGCGCGAAGCCCGCCTCCTGCAGGATATGGGCGGCGGCCGGCCCCGGCGCGGCGGGGATGACGCCGTGCTGCGTGTTCACGATGGTGCCCGCGCCCACCGTCACAACCGGGCACCAGGCGCGCTCAACGCGGAGGTCATCGAGGGCGAGCATGGCGCCCACGATGTCGGCCATGGCGTCGACGCCGCCCGCCTCGTGGAGATGGGGGCGTCCGGTCCGGTGCGCCAGCGCCTCGCCGCGTTCGAGCCAGCCTATGGCTTTCAGCGCCCGCGCCACAACCCGCTCCGCCAGGCCCGAACCCTCGACCAGGGCGCGCATCTCCGCGGGGCTGTAGGTGCGCTCCTCCTGGACCCGTACATCGATGTGGAGGCCCTCTATTCCCCCGCGGCTGACCCGCGATGTCTCGATGGAGAAGCGGGGCAGGCCAAGCCGGGCCAGGCCGGAGCGGACGGCATCGAGGGAAGCGCCGGCCTCAACGAGAGCGGCCAGGGTCATGTCGCCCGCGATGCCCGAGAAGCAGTCGAAGACCACGGCCCGTGGCACCCCCGAGCCGGCGACGGGATCGGCCCTGCAAGGGAGTGTTTCGCCGTATAATCGAGCCCAAAAACCTTTCGAATCCCGCCGAGACGAAAGAAGGTCCGATCGCGGGCTATTTGCTTTGCGGTCCGGGCCCGCGGCATTAGATAGAACACCGCGTCGAACTCCCTTTCCCGCATTGAGCGTCCGAGTTTTACAGCCCCCAATATGCTTTCTGCTGCCGACACATTGGTTGGATAATCGATAAATTCATCGAAAATGCCGCTTGGAGGCAGGATCGAGCCTGGTGCGAGGTAGTTTACGTTCTTTTTGTCGGAGTTTGACAGGAGCGTGATCTTCGCGCGAGGAAATGCGGTGCGAAGTGCCCAGAATGCCGGCAATGCCACGAGCGTGTCACCCAGATGGCCGATCCGCATTACAAGGATGTTCTCGAAATTCAAGGCGTATCGTTAAGGTGCTGCTTTAACTCAGAGAGCGTAAGTGTTGTTGTACCAGACTGTTCGACGACAAGTCCGGCCGCGATATTCGCAAGCCTGGCAGCAGATTCGAGGTCGGCACCCGAGCCCAAGGCCGTTGCGAGGGTTGCGATCACGGTGTCGCCGGCGCCGGTTACATCGAAGACTGCCCTTGCGAGGGCCGGCAAATGAACCGAAGGTTCGTTTCGCCTGAAAAGGCTCATCCCTTCGCTACCTTCGGTGATCAGCAATGAATCAACCTCTAAGGTTTCCAAAAGCTGCTTTCCCGCTGTTTGGACGAGGTTTGGGGCGTGTTCGTCGAGATTCACTGCTTCGGCCGCTTCCCTGCGATTCGGTGTTAGGAGCGTTGCTCCTTGATACTTGTCGTAAACCTTGCCTTTTGGATCGACCAGTACTTTCACACCGGCCGCCTTTGCACATTCGATAGCGAAGGCGATCACACGGTCGCTCAGCACACCCTTTGCATAATCCGACAGCACGACCACGTTCGCTGCCGAGATGGCCAAAGTGATCTGATCGAGGAGCTCAGATTCGACGTCGCCCGAACAAGGTGTCGAATCTTCCTGATCGATACGCGCAACCTGCTGGCTGTGCGCCACAAGACGTGTTTTAACCGTCGAAGGGCGATCAGATGTTACAAGGTGTGAATCCGAAACGCCCGATCCGGCGAGGACCTGCCGTATCTGGAGGCCGGCATCGTCGTCACCTACCAGGCCGACCAAGATGCATTTTGCTCCGTAGGCTGCGATATTCGCCGCTACATTTGCACCGCCGCCTGCTGCAAGGGTCATACGCTCGATCTTAACCACCGGCACCGGAGCCTCCGGCGAGATCCGGCTGACACTGCCCCACCAATATCGGTCGAGCATTACGTCGCCGATAACAGCGACCGTTGTGTTTTGAAAGTTATCGAGAATTGTCATCAATTGCTCGCAACCGGCGTCGCGATGTCTATCAACTCGCAGATGATATGGGCTGCCGTGATGTGCCCTTCTTGAATGCGTGCAGTCCGCGCCGAAGGCACCACAATCGCGACATCCGAGAGGCCCGCAAGGCGTTTGCCATTTGCTCCCGTAAATCCAATGATCTTCATCTTGCGGGAGCGCGCTGACATTACGGCTGAGAGCACGTTGGGCGAATTCCCACTCGTGCTTATCGCGATAAGGCAATCGCCTTCGCGGCCAAGTGCCTCGACCTGTCGAGCGAATATCCGCTCAAAATCGTAGTCGTTCGCGAGTGCGGTGAGCGCCGACGTGTCGGTCGTCAGGGCGATCGCAGGAAGCGCGATGCGCTCGGTCTCGTAGCGGCCGACAAATTCTGCCGCGATATGCTGGGCGTCAGCCGCACTCCCACCGTTACCGCAGATCAAGACCTTGCCGCCCGATGCAAACGTTTCAGAGATCAATCTTGCGGAGTTGCGAATCGCCTCGCCAACAGCGTCCTCAAACGTCGCGAACACATCGCGATGTTCCTCTATCGAGACCGAGACGGCATCACCGTTCGGTTCGGGTTGCGCATTCTTGTCGCTGTTTAGCTCTGCCAGGATCGCCGATGTTGAAAATCCGTCGACCAATGGTATCGAGACGACGTCACCGCCATTGCCTTTGACGAAGTCGGCCCCGACGATCTGATCGACGGGCCAATCGCCGCCCTTTACGAGCACGTCTGGGCGAATTTCGCGAATGATGTTCTCAGGCGTTAGCTCGTCGAAAATGACAACATCATCTACCGCTTTTAGGCCGAGAAGAACAGCTTTTCGAGCTTCCTGGGAAACCACAGGCCGGCCGACACCCTTCATTTGGCGGACGGATGAGTCGCTATTCAGGCCAACGATGAGCTTATCGCCCAGAGCCTTCGCCTTATTGAGAAGGTCGATATGGCCGGGGTGAATAAGGTCGAAGCAGCCATTTGTGAAGACAACTTTTGACATCGTAAGCGCGCAAACGGAAATGCGTATTATTGCACAGCGGGGTTCTTTTTTGCACCTAGTGCGCGAGCCATAAAGATGAGCAGCAGAACGCCGACGGTTGCCGTAGTCCCGACCTTAAAGCCGTACGGGATGATCGAGGCATAGAAACTCTCGTAGGAGACGGAGGTAAGGATCATAAAATATATCGCCGCTCGCCAAAGGATGACCTTCTGATCCTCAACGAAGGTCCGATACAGAATGCGAAGGAGCAAGCCAATGATCAGCATCCCGATCGGAACGCCGATAGGCCCAAAGTTTCTTATAAGGTCGCCCATCGGAGTGATCCCGAATGAGTTCTCGCTGTAATTGAAATAAAGATCGCTGTATTGATGCGGTTCAGAAGCGACCGGTTTGTCCGGCCACAGAACACGCGGAACCATAAAGCTTGAAAGGTCCTTTAAGATATTGTTGTCGAGCCCATAGCTCTCTTCGTATGGTGCAAGCTGTTCGTAATTTGACACGACGACCGCAACAGAGCTTACAAGGTCGATGCGTTCGGCAAATGTGTTAAAGCCGGAATTAAGGGTCGAGAATTCTGCGTTTGAGCCGATCTTATCCAACGTCTCCAGAATGTTACCTGAATACGATGTCAGGTTTGACGTCGATTCATCGCCCTTGACGCTGCGGAACGTCGTTCCATAGATCGTCCCAAGCAGCAGAGCAATGCTTAGCACCACACCCGCGAAAATAGACTGCTTCAGGTGAAACTTCCTACCGGAGAGCGTGTAGGCAAGAGCGATGACAATAAAGATCTGGATGACGCTGCCGCGATTGCCTGCATAGAGAGCCTTTGAGAGCGCTGTAACGGCCAGGAGCACCAGCAGAACTGCCGAACGCACATCGAACTTTTGTCGGCTAAAGATGATGAACCACAAAACAAAACTCGCTTCGAGCCAGAAGAGTGTCGTCAAGAAGATCAAGCCGTCGTAGGTTCCGATCTCGCTCGCCCTTTGGTAACCGATAAGACCAAGCCCGACCGCGAGCACCGTATTTCCGATCCCGAGAAAAAGGAGCACCGAACCCGGGATGCCGAAGCTATCAGGAGCGTAGTCGGCCTTGGGCAGATGACGCTCGATGAACGTGCCAATGTGTCTGCCAAGCGGCAGGAAATAGCCTGCCGCAAGCCCAACGTATCCGAGGATAATGATCAGTACCGTATACGGATAATTTATCTGCGGGTCCTGCACGAAAGCGAGGAAGTATGGGTGTGAGAATCCCGTGGCGAGCGACAGCCCTCCCAGCACGAATGCCGGATAGAAGTATGAAAGGGTCGCAAAAATTATCGGATCGGCAAGCGTGAACTTCCCACGCCTCTTCAGAATGATCAGCGGTATCGCCATCACGATCGCAAGCGCGAGCAGCCATGGGAGCAAATACGGATACGGGATCCCGAGCGACGTGCCGGACATAATTAGAAGCGCGACAAGGCCCGCAATCACGGCGAAAGCCATTATCGCGATCGCGGGAAGCGGGTTTCGCGTTGCGTCTCCTGTTGCTGAAAAGATCCGTGTCGCCATCTAATTTACTTACTCACGCCTCTTGCTGCCCTTTGCTGCATACAGCTATCACACCATCCGCCAATTGGCGAGAGAACGCTACGCTTACGTCATTGAAGACCTTCAGATACCAGGGTGTCGTTTTCCGATGGTCGGTTCCCATATCGTAGAAGAGAAAATCGTCCACGGCCAGATCATGCCGCTTCAACAATAGATTGAGCGTCGAATACGAATAGTACGCGACGTGGTCGGGATGGACCGGTTCGTGCGTTCCCTTTCCCCGAGTCAGCGAATAGTAGATCGCGCGCATTCCGCAGTAGGCATTTATCGTGGTCACGACGAGCTTTGTTGACGGATTCATGAGCGTCCGGACACCCTCAAGAAAAATGCCCGGGTTGTTCAGATGCTCTATGATCTCGCCCGCGACGATGACGTCAAAATTCGAGTCAAGCTCGGCCTCGCCGAGTTTTTCAAGATCGCCGACGACTAGATCGTCGTAGCCTGCGCGGCGGAGTTTTTCGAGGCCTTCAACATCGCCGTCAAGGCCGGTAACGCTTGCGGCGACCTTCGAAAGCCTGCCGTGAAGGAGTGTTCCTGCAGCGATCGCTTCGTCGGTATAAGGGCTGTCGGCGCAGCCTAGATGCAGCACGCGCTTTCCGGCGCAAACTTCATCCAGAAAATCCAATCGCTGAACCAATCGTGGTGTCATACAAAACCCTAACCTGACCGAATCGTCTCTCTAGAAAGAATATCATTCGTTTGCCGCCAATGCCGAAGGTCACGGCGCTTCGGCATTAATGTATCGATCGAAGACATTCGAAACCGAGACGATCTCTTCAAACTCGCCGGTGGCAGCAGCAAGTGCGCCTTCAGCCAGACGCTTGCGAGTAGGCGCATCCTCGAGCTTCTTTATCGCGGCCGCGAATGCAGGAGCATCGCCCGCTTCAACGATAAATCCCGTTGTGTCGTTCACAACTGCTTCAGGAATACCGTTGATCCGCGTTGAAACGATCGGTAGTCCTAAAGCCATTGCTTCGAGGATCGAAACGGGCAGGCCTTCCCAATAGCTCGGCAGGGCAAAAATATCGGCGTTGCGGAAGAAGGCGAGGATCTCTGCGCGCGAGCGGCCGGCGTCCTCTGAAAGCACATACCTGAACGATCCGGCGACGCCGTAGTCCTTTACTCTCGCGGCCTCGCCGGCATCGAGGTGCGTTGGTCCAACCCAAATGAACTGAAATGTGTCCTTTAGAAGCTTCGCAGCCTCAAGAAAGTCCCATCGCCCTTTGCGGTCGATGAACTGGCCGACGGCGATCACCGTAAGCTTCTCCGGACGCAAGCCGAGGCCTGACAGCACCTGTTCCCGGCGGAGCGGCATGGCGAGTGCCTCATTAACGTCGGTTCGCGAAAAGGTCGCTCGCGAGATCGTGACCTTTTTATGAAGCTCGGCCGGCAAGAACGTGCGGATGTCGTCGACCGCGTGCTGATTTCCGCCGAAAAGCTCAAAGCTCGGCATTGAAAGTAGAGCGGTCATTCGGCGGCTCCATGCACGCTTTCGGGCTTCGGAGACATTGCTCGGCATCGCGTTTTGCACCGTAACGAATGTCTTACCGCGTCGTGCAAGCTTCTTCAGGAGAGAGACCGATTGCCATGGCCCCGCTTCGATATGGTAGATATCACCGGGAGACGTCCGTTCCCTGACGAACGCAAGTATCTCCTGCTCTGACCTCAACCGGCGAAGCTGCCGTTTCAGCTTTTCAACGATCCCCTGTGCGGGTGTCGGGTTGCGGACATGCGAAAGAAAAAAGAGATCGGCACCGGCGTTCGAGAAGAGCCTCATCAATTCAGGATCCGAACCTTCCGGCACGATGACGCGGAATTTCCATATCTTTGGAGCGTTGCGGACGAGCGAGAGGAAATAGATCTGTGCTCCGCCCCAGGTCGTGTAGGGCCAGATCAAATTTATCGTCAGCGGGCCTGCCGCTTCCCACGCTTTTTGTCGCTCGCTTGTCATCAATGCACTATTTCTTACCGCCGGAGACGAACCCGAGTGTCTTGCCTGCCAACTGCCCCAAATAGACGATGAAGCTCGCAACTGCCTTTGACCGTGTCGGAGCAGATTCCCAACGCGCGATGAACTGTCTCGAAAGGTTAAGCGGATGCCGCTTGTCCAATAGCAACGTCCGAAGGATCTTGCCCTTAGACATCTCGTGCAGCGGTTTTGGATAGGTGTTCGGCTCGCACCAGACATATGCCTTCGGCTCGACGAGCAGCTTCCACCCGGCCTTTGCAAAACGCATCATCCATTGGGCATCGCCCCAACCGTGCGGGAAACGCTTCTCGTCCATTAGCCCGCATTCGCGAATCGCGGCGGCAGGAAGCAATAGGCAATTCCCAACTAGGCACTCGACCGGAAATGCCGTTTGAGGCACGCTAAACGCCGTCCAATCGCTCGGAATGACCCATCCACCTTTTGACGTGTGCCAAGTTTGGCCGACCTGGAAGACCTTGTGCGGCTCGTCCCAGAGCAACAGAAGGCCGCCGACGATGGAGCGTGGATTCGCATCTGCCGTCCGGATCAGGCGCTGAAGGAATTGCTCGTGAAAGACCGCATCATCATTCATTGTTGCGATGAGGTCGGCGTTCCATTCGAGGGCAGCCTCGATACCGCGGTTCGTACCCGCGGCGTAGTGTAGCGTTCCGTCACCGTGAATGATCACGACGTCCGGGAATTCTTGGGCGATCGCCGCGGAGGTTCCATCGGTTGACCCATCATCGACAATGAAGATCCGGACATCGAGGCCGGCCTGGTCGATGCGCGCAAGGCTCCGAAGGCCTTGCAGCGTGATCTCTCGACGATTATAGACCGGGATGACGATCGCGACCTTGCGCGCGTTCTCAGACATTATCTAGGCAGGGTTCAGGCGGCTTTTTCACTCGCTTGCGCGAGGCTCTCGCGGACCTGTTCTTCGATCCAGGCGTAGGTTGTCGCAAGGCCTTCTTCGAGCGAGACCGAAGGTTCCCAATTGAGTGTTTTGCGCAACAGCGTATTATCCGAATTGCGTCCGCGAACGCCTTGCGGCCCGTCGATGTGCTTTTTCTCGATCTCGACACCACCGATCTTTGCGACCATGTCGGCAAGTTCGTTAATGGTTACCATCCGATCCTGGCCAAGATTGAGCGGCTCGTGGAAATCTGAACGCATAAGCCGGTAGAGGCCTTCGACACAATCGGAGATGTAGCAAAAGGAGCGTGTTTGTTCGCCGTCACCCCAGATCTCGATCACGTTGTCGCCGGTAAGCTTTGCGGTTGCGATCTTGCGGCACATTGCGGCCGGTGCCTTCTCGCGGCCGCCTTCCCACGTTCCCTTTTCGCCGAAGATGTTATGAAAACGGACGGTTCGCGTCTCGATGCCGTAATCTTCACGATAGTGATGACATAGGCGCTCGGAAACGAGCTTTTCCCACCCGTATGCATCTTGAGGGAATGCCGGATATGCATCTTCCTCTTTCAAAGGCTTGACGTCAGTCTCCTCCTGAAGAAACTCAGGATAAATGCATGCGGAACTCGTATAAAGATAGCGCTTGACGCCGTTCTCGCGGGCGGCTTCGAGCGTGTGCAGGTTGATGAGCGAATTATTGTAAAGGATCTGCGCGTGAT
>JAANMX010001004.1_pt1 | contig 34297 bp, 26 predicted proteins | sample 7279681 | NCBI WGS metagenome assembly JAANMX01 (sample SAMN14094542, study PRJNA606508) | bioreactor metagenome | isolation source: A lab-scale SPAN reactor treating ammonium-rich wastewater day 351 | place: Ireland: Galway | collected 2018-01-01 | reverse complement strand
GGCGTCTCCTCCGCGGGCGGTGAGGGGCGGGCGTCGAGGTCGAGCCGCGGCGACGGGGCGCGCGGCACGGGGGCGGCCGGCGGGGCCGGGGCGTGGTGCTGGGCGACGTGGTGACGGCTGCGCAGAATCGGTCCGAACACCCGCTCCTCCAGCTGAGCCCGCGGCAGGATCACCGGGATCGGCAGCGCCTCGTTCACCGGTCGGAAACACTCCTCAAGCAGCTCGCGCCGCGTCTGCAGCGCCGCCTCGCGCTCCTCGCCCTCCAGCTCGCGCAGGAGCGCCAGCAGATCGAGCTTGCTGCTCAGCCAGACGGCCGCGTTCGGCAATCCCTCGACGCGCCGATGCGCCGCCGGCAACATGCGGTCCGTCAGGATACGATACATCGGGTGGTTGCGCTCCTCGCGCGGTCCGGTCGGCCCCGCCAGCGCCACCCGCTCCGCGATGCGCCGGCGTACCAGGTCGTGCAGCTCCTGAAGGGCGCACCAGAGCAGCACGACCTGCTGCCCTTCCTGCCGGGCGGCCGCCCGGCGCAGCCAGTCGTTCAGCTGCGTCTGCAGATCGGCACGGTCGGCCTCGTGTTCGGCCAGCCGGTTGACGACCGTCTCGAACTGCTCGCCCAGCGGCAGCGGCAGCGCCCCGCCGAACTCGCTGTGACTCTCCAGCCAGAAGCAGCGCTGGCCGCGCTCCTCCCGGTAGCTCAGGATGCCCGTCATGATGCCGTACAGCGTCAGCTCCAGGCACGCCGCCAGGTGCTTCTGCCGGTCCTGATCGACGCGGCGGATGTCCGGCAGCCGGCCGCGCAGCAAGTTGTAGTCGAAGTGCGTCTCCTTCTGCCGCTGCGAGTCGTAGTACAGGTGGGCCATCCCCTCCAATTCCTGGTAGTAGCACAGCGGGATGCCCGTCTTCTCCTGGTACACAACCAGCGTGTCGTCCTCGATGTCGAACGGCTGCAGACCGACCAGCCCGTGCCCACCACCGGCTTCCAGCTCGCGGCGGAACGCCTCGGCGGCGGCGCTTTTACTGCTCGCAACGCCGAGCCGCCGGACCGTCGGCGCGTCGATCTCCTGCGCGTCGCCGGTGCGCGCGAGGCGCAGGAACACGCCGGAGTAGATGCGCAGGCAGTCGAGGCGCACCTTCTTGCGGTCGGCGTCCCTGTTGAACTGCTCCAGGGCGGACGTGTCGGCGGCGAAGCTCGTCAGCAGCGCCTCGCACGCCACGGCCAGGTCGCGGGCCAGGTCGTCCACGACCGTCTGCGGCGGCAGCTCGCCCCCGCGCAGCAGGGCCAGCGCCAGACCGCCGAGCCCGTTCGCGTCCCGCCACTCCTCGCGCAGGGCGCGGAGTTGCTCCAGCACGCGCCGCTCGATCTCGGGGCCGACCTCCGCCATGTCCAGGCCGGCACTGCGGCTGTGCGGGGCGAGCAGCTGGCGGATGCCGGCGTCGTACGCCACGTCGGTCAGGTGGTCGAGCAGGCCGATCGTCCGCCCGTGCGAGACGGCCGGTTCGCGCAGCTCGTTGAAGCGCCGGGCCAGGTAGTGCTGCACCCCCGTCACCGCGTCGGTCTGCCCGCCCAGTATGTCCTGCAGGTGCCGCAGCCGGTCGGCGCAGGAGTGTTGCCGGTCGCCCGGAGCAACCTGCCGCTGCACCTGCTCCAGGCACAGGCGGATGTCGGCAATGGCCTCGTGATGGAACGTCTTCTGCAGGTGGTCGCACGCCTGCCGGGTCGCCCGCAGCAACTCGGCCCGGACCGCCACGCGCGCGTAATACTGCAGCGGCAGCCGCTGGGCGTCGAGGACGCGGTCCTCCCACGGCGGCAGCGTCGAGCGCGTCAGCTCGACCATCTGCCCGGCCCGCTCCAGCTCGCCGCGGTAGAGGTTGGCGTATTCCTCAAACAGCTGCCGCGCTCCGCGCACGCCCAGCTGATCGAGGCGATGCAGGAACAGGCAGCGCAGCCGGGCGTCGATCTCCGGCTCCAGCGTGCGGCGGTTGCGCTCGAAGCTGCGCACCGCCAGACCCGTCTCGCCCTTGCTCTGCCGCTCGCGCTTCAGGCGCAGCAGCTGCGCCTGCAGGAACGGCCGCACGGCCCCGACCGGGTCGGCGTCGTGCCGGCCCGACTCGACGTCGCGCTGGCGGACGCTCTCGTCCTCCTGCAACACCTGGAACCACGTCCGCCGCCGGTCCGACTCGCGGTTCTCCAGCAGGATCTGGTTGCGCAGGGCGGAGTAGCTCAGCCCCACCTGTGGGTCGGCCGGATAGCCGGTCTGCGTCACCGCCGCGGCCTGCCCACCGACGCCGCCGGCCAGATCCTCCGTCGCCATCCGGGCCAACTCGACCGGCGGCAGGTCCGCCTGGCGCAGCCACCATTCGGCAACGAGCTTCCACGCCAGGCGGTGGGCGGCGGCGCGGCGCATGCGCTCGCGGTCGAAATACACCTGGGCCAGGCCGAACGTGCTGAAGCGCTTGCTCAGGTAGTGACTGTAGAGAACGTCGCCGAGCCGGTCCTTGCTGTTGTCGCGCACCTTGTCGCGCATCGCGTGCAGCGTCCGGTCCACGATGTTGCTGCGCTCGGAGTGGTCCTTCAGCGCGAACTGCCCGCCGTCGAAGTGGAGGAACAGCCGCTCGGCCACCATCTGGTAGATCTCCGACGGCGGCAGGCACCCGCTGCCCATGTTGTCGTTGCCGGCGCCGACGAGGTAGCACGTGTCCCACGGCGAGCTGTGGACCTCGTGCCACGGCCCGTCGAGCGTCCACTGCACCCGATACCACGGCTCGGCGGCGTCGCTCAGTGGAACCCCGGGGCCGGAGACAGGCGGCGGAAGCGACAGGTCGAACGACCGGCCGGGGCGCATCGAGAAGTATTCCATCTCGCGCAGGCAGGCGAAGGCGTTCTCCTGGATCTTGCGGCGCTGGTCGGGCGTGAGGACGACGTTGCGAGTGCCCTCGGCCGCCTCCTGCACGAACGCCTCGGGCGTGAGGACGAAGTGAGTGAAGAATGGCTGCACGTCCGGCAGGTTCAGCTCGCGCTCGACGAGGTGGCGCACGAGCAGGCCCATGTCGAGGAACATGCCGGCCCCGGTGCCGCCGGCAAGCGAGTAGATGAGGACAACCTCCAGCCGGCGCGGATTGACGCGCAGCGGGCGGCGCAGCTCCGCCTGCCACTGCGCGCGGCGCTGCGGTAGAGTCGCGTCAGTGACGATCTGGTTGATGCGTGCCCGGAGCGTCTGGGCGATGATCGGAAAGTGGTGGAAGAAGGCGAGACGCCCGAACAGCCGGTTCTGGCCGGCCCCGCCGACGATGCCGTTGGCGCCGAAGCGCTTCATCTCCGGCGGCAGCCAGCGGAAGATGTGCGGGTAGCTCTGTTCGCCGCCGCGGAAATAATCTTCGAGCTGGCGCGGCTCGACGGTACAGTCGATCGCCTCGGGGGTGCCGCCGCGTTTGAACTGGATGTTGCGCAGGACGAAGTCGCCGGGGCTGTCGCCCTCCAGGCGCTCGAACGCGCCGGGGTCGGTGTCGAGGGCGAGGTAGCCGACGATGGGGAAGCCGATCGACCCGTCCGCGCGCCGGCCGTGGCGCTCGTAGAACATGCGGCGGATGCGGAGCAGGACGTCCTTGCCGCTACCGCCCAGGCCGATGAGCAGGGTGGGAGCGACGTAGGCGGCGATCTGTTCGGGGGCGGTCGTGGTCGTGTCGGCGGGCATGCAATCAACCCCTGTCAAATCTCAAGGCCCACGGGTGGCGCCCCGTGGGCGAAGTCCCCGCCGCTTGACCCACGGGGCGTGTCCCGCGGGCCTGACGCGCTCACTGCCCCCGGGCGCGCTGCCACGGCGCCCAGATCACCAGCGCGCCGCCCAGACCGAGGAGCAGGGCGGCCAGCATCGGCCAGTTGCGGCTGAGCCACGGGGCGCGGGTGCGGCCCAGCAGCTCGTCGGCGAGCAGGGCGAAGAGGGTGACAAACGTCAGGGACAGCAGCAGCCAGAACAGCGCCAGGCAGCGGCGGAAGGCGATCCCGGGCCACGGGGGGTTCGGGCGGGTCGGCGCCAGCCAGAGGGGGAACAGCCGGTGGAAACAGAGGAACCACCATCCCGCGCCGACCGCGGCCAGCAGCAGTAACAGCAACAGCCACAACATGCGGTTCCCCCGGTGTGGGCGCGGAACGGAACGCCGCGCAATTCATTCAAACGCACGCATCCGGAGTGTGCAACGGGAAATTGTGGCGGGCAGGGGGAAGGGAGTTGTTGTGTAAAGCGCACGGGACGTCACCCGTGCGCTTTGCTGCAAGGAACCTCCGCACACCATCCTCCTCGAACCTGCGCTAGGCGGCGCGGCGGTCGGACAGCGCCAGATCGTCGAGCAGGCTCTGGCGCACCTCGTCGCTCAGGGGCGGCCCCTGGTGCGCGTAGGACGGAAGCGTTGCCGTGAAATACGCCGGCTGGCGAAGGTCGGCGAACTGCGCCCGGGCGGCGGTGTCGAACACGAACTTCACCCAGTGGGCGGTGCCGCTGCAGCGGTCTTCCGGCCGGCAGGTGACGAGCGTCCCGGGGACGTGGACCTCCCCGGCATGCAGGCCGAGGTGTTCCCCCCGCAGATCCTGCCACGGCCGCAGTTCCTCCGGCAGCCGCCGCTCGTCCTCGATCTCGATCAGCAGGGCGGCCTGGAGCTGGTCCGGGCCGGGGAGGAGGCGGTTGTAGACCTGGAGTTCTTCCGTGAGGCGCCGCGGGTCGGCGAGGCGGGCGACCCGCGCAATCTCCTGGACGTGGAACCACAGCGTCTGGCGGTTCTCGAACACCAGCGTCAGACGCGGGCCGATGCGCACCCGGCGGTAACGGTTGAGGTACTGTTGCAGAGCCTCGAAGAACTCGCCGCGCCGACTGGTGTACTCGTCCAGCGGCATCAGGTCGTCGAGCGTCAGCGGCTGCATGGGACCGTCCCTGGTCCAGGGGACCGCCGTCGGACCAGCCCGGAGCGCCAGCGCCGGGCGCGACAACGGCCCGGCGCTGGCGCTCCGGGCTGGTCCGACGGTGGAACCCTGCTTCCTGGTTTTGCCCGCAGGATGCCCCGCCGCCTGGGCCGGAAGGATGAGGCGAAAGTAAACCGCGCCCGCGAGCAGGGCACCGACGACGGGGCCGGCCACGATCGTCCCGAGGATGGCGAAGACAATAATAAAGGTCAAGAGCAGTTTCACCCCGGTGCCGGCGACCGGGATCCCGGTGGTCAACTCCGGGTAGGCGAGCGGGTTGAGGTGCGGGGTGCCCGTCCGTGCGTCCGTGTGATTGCGGGGATTATGCTTGACGAACGCCCTCCTCCTGTCGTAACGTTTAAGCTGTATCCTGGTCGAGAGTGTTGTGATGCCTCCGTTCCTCCGCCAATCCAACCAACTCCCTTCCGCTCCCCACGCCTGTTCCGTCCTCGCGGGCTTTACCTGACTGCGCGCCACCAGCTGACGGCGTGCCCGCTCGTTGTCCGTACCCGCAGCCCTGACTGCCCGCGACCCGGCCCTCACCCACACCCCCGACTGCCCTCCGGCGGCACCGCCCACGACCCTTCGTGGGCCGCGGCCGGTCCGGCGCTACACCCAGGAACGCACCATGCTCGCCGCGCCCCTGCGCTTCACCACCTTCCTCGCTCCGAACATGCTGCCGGTCTATCGGTTCGTCACGCGCCGCGTGGCGGAACGGCTCCACGTCCGGACCGAGCTGGCCGTCGGCTCCTCCTACGACCAGCTCGGGCGCGAGGCCGACGTCGGGTTCGTTTGCGGTCTGCCCTACGTCGAGCTAACGCGCGGACCAGAGCCTCTCATCGAGCCACTCGCTGCCCCGGTCTTGCAGGGCGAGCGCTACGCCGGCCGGCCGGTGTACTTCTCGGACGTGGTGGTGCGGCGCGACAGCCCGTTTCAGTCGTTCGCCGACCTGCGCGGCCGGTCGTGGTCGTACAACGAGCCACGATCGCACTCGGGGTACGGCGTGACGCGCTACTGGCTGGTGCGCCTGGGGGAGACGCGCGGTTTCTTCGGCCGGGTGCTGGAGGCGGGCTGGCACGAACGGTCCCTCCGGCTGGTCGCATCCGGGGAAGTGGATGCGTCAGCGATCGACTCGCAGGTGCTCGCCGTCGCCCTGCGCGACCACCCGGAGCTGGCCGAGCGGCTGCGCGTGCTCGCCACCCTCGGACCGTCCACGATTCAGCCGGTGGTTGCGGCCCGCCGGTTGCCGGAGGCGCTGAAAGAGGATCTGCGCGCCGTTCTGCTGGAACTCGGGGAAGATGAGGAGTCGCGCCGCCAGCTGGCCCACGGCTTCATCGACCGCTTTGCGCCGGTGGACGACGCCGACTACGACGACATCCGCGCGATGCTGGCGGCCGCCGAGCAGGCAGACTTCCTGACGCTCCGGTAGCGCCGTCGCCGTCGCTGGCGCTCTACCAGCTCGTTGTCACGGGCCGGCGCTACTTCTTCTGGCACCACGGGGCGCCGCAGGACGGGCCTTCGGGGTTGCAGTTCATGGGGAGGGCGTTGCTGGCGGTCTGCGGCCTGGCGGGCAGGCTCAGGAGACGCTCCACCTGCTCGCCCTGGCACGCGGGGCACTCGACCGATTCGCCGTCGAACACCAGGGCCTCGAAGGTATGGGCGCACCGCTGGCAGGCGTACTCGTACAGGGGCATGGCCGGGTCTCCTTGCGCTCAGGAACGTCGTCGTTTGTAGATCTCGCTGGCCCGGAGCAGGATGGCCCGTTCGCTCTCCGTCAGGCTGGCCTGGCCGGACCGGGCCACCTTCTCGAGGACGGCGTCCAGTTTCGCTTCCAGCTGCTCGTCCAGATCGCTGCCCGCCGCTGCCGCCGCGCCCGGCGGGGCCGCGTGGACGGGCTCGCCGTGCCGGTCGTCCTCGCGATAGACGCGCAGCCGCGGTCGGGAGCGCGCCAGGCGCCACGCTCGCAGCCGGGGGAGAATGCTGGACAGGCGCCAGTGCAGCTTGTAGTAGAGGAAGGCGAACGCAGCCCCGCCGAGGTGGACGGTGACCGCCACACGACTGGCCGTCTGGCCGAGGAACAGGAACGTGTCCTGCACCACCTGGAAGATGACGAACGCCCAGATCGGCACCGGCAGGACGAAAAACAGCAGGATTGTTCGGGTGGGGAAGTGCAGGGCGCTGAGCACCATCACCGCCGTGACCGCCCCCGAGGCGCCGATGCACTGGCGCTGCCCGGTGATCGCGCCGGCCGCCAGGAATGCTACCCCACCGGCGAATGCCGCGCCGAGGTAGAAGCTCAGGAACTCGCGCGGACCGTACAGCTGCTCCAGGTCGCTGCCGAACATCCAGAGGAACCACATGTTGAACACGATGTGCCAGTACCAGCCGCTCGGGGGCGGGAAGCCGGTGCCGGGGTCGTGCAGGAAGGCGTAGGTGAGCAGGCGCCACACCTGGCCCTCGAAGACCTTCTGGACGTCGAGTAGCAGGGCGTCGGTAAACGGGCCAGGCAGCCAGCTGACGAAGTTCCCGTCCCAGTCGCGCACGCCGCCAACGCGCGTGAGGAGCTGCACCACGAAGATCGCGATGTTGACGATGATGAGCCACTTGCAGACCTGGCCCCGGAGGTGGAACGCCCCCAGGAAGTTCGGCCCATCACGGCGGTAGTACTCGCGGTCGTAGATCCCCATGACCGTCCCCACGGCGACGACGGAACTGCTGACGCTTCCTTTGTATCACAACCGCGAGCACAAGGGGAAGAGGATAGCCGGAGGGCCGCAGGCAGCCAAAGCCCACGGGACGCTACCCGTGGGCTTTGGCTGCCTGGTGCCTGCTGTCCTCACGGGGCGCCTTCTGGCGGCGGTTGGCGGAACAGGACCATGTCGTGCCGGCGGATCACCACGCCGTCCTTGGTGTCCGGCCGCGGACCCATCGTGTAGACGCCGAACTTGCCCGTGCTCGTCTCCGCCAGGTACAGCGCCGCCTGGCCCTGAGTGATCGTGCCCGTCGTCATGAGGAAGTGGACCTCCTGCTTCGGCTTGAGGTTGAACTCGCTCACCAGGTCCACCTCCGCCCAGCCGACCAGCTTGCCGTTGGCCCGGTTGATGACCGTCCCCATCAGCTTGCCGGACCGATAGTCCAGCAGCCAGACGCCGTCGGTCGGCGAACGCGGGCCGACGGTCACCGGCCCGGTGCAGAGGATGTAGTCCTCGAAGCGATCATTGGCAGCCCGGGCCGGGGCCGGGCGGTCGAAGCAGAGGAACGCGCCGACGGCCCCGAGCAACAGCCCCACGCCCAGCCACAGGAAGCGCCCGACGTCTCTCATGCCCCTCTCCTTGCCTTGCGAAAGGAACCCTCCGATCTGCGCCTGCGTCTTCGGTGCCCGCCCCGAGGAGAGGCGGGCAGGTCAGGCGGGCTGGGGAAGGGACCGCGGAGGTGGCGGCCCCTCTCACGCGGCACTATACCAGGGAGCCGCCCTCCGCTCCAACAGGGGTTGGCCGGCGGGAAGTCAGTCAGGTAAAATGCAGCGGCATTGCCTCATCCTGCCGCGGCGACCGGGGGGTCCACTCATGAACGAGAAGCGCCTGCGCGCCCTTGCGCCCCTGCTCGCGGCGCTCCTCAAGAACCGGCGCGTACGCGGCCTGGCTCCCCTGCTGCTGGTCCTGGCGCTTGTTGCGGTCGTCGCGTTCGTCTTCTGGCAGCGCCCGGCGCAACCAACGTCGCCGTCTGCCGCCGCGGGCGACTACCTCTTCTGCTCCTGGAACGCCGAGAACTTCTTCGACGACCAGAACGACAAGCGAACCGGCCCGGGCGACCGGGAGTTCGACCCGTGGCTCGCGAACAACCCGGACCTCCTGAACCTCAAGCTGGCGAAGCTGACCGAGGCGCTGCTGAAGATGAACGACGGCAGGGGGCCGGATGTACTGGCCCTGTGCGAGGTCGAGAGCGTCCGGGCGGCCGAGTTGCTGCGCGACGCGCTCAACAAGAAACTGACTGACCCCGCCCTGCACTACCGCCACGTCCTGATGAAGGAGTTGACCATCGGCCGGCACATCGCCCCGGCGATCCTTTCCCGCCTGCCGGTGGTGGCGGACCGGACGCAGGTACTCGGCAGCCGGCAGCGGATCCTGCAAGGCGTCGTGCGCGTCAACGGCCACGACCTGATTGTCATCGCCTCGCACTGGACGTCGCGCGTCGGCCGGGATGGGGGGAAGGAGGAAACCGGCAGCCCCGCGAACGAGAAGCAGCGCGTGAACTACGCCAAAACCATCTACGGGGCCGTCAAGGCGATGTGGCTCACCAATCCCGGGGTAGACGTGCTCATCTGCGGCGACTTCAACGACACGCCCGCGGATCTCAGCGTGACGAAGTTCCTCCACGCGACCGGAGACATGCAGGCGGTCCGGAATCCGGGAGACGAGCTGCGGTTGTTCAACCTGTTCGCCGGCAAGGATCCGGCCGCCGGCTTCGGCACCCATTACTACGGCGGGCGCTGGTTCATCTTCGATCAGCTCATCGTGACGCCGGGGATGCTCGACGAGCAGGGATGGGCATGCGTCCCCGAATCGGCGCGCGTCGAGAATACCCTGGTGCGCCCCGGGGACCGGGTAGGCCGGCCGTGGCGCTTCGGCGCGCCCAGGGACCGCGCACCGCGCGGCTACAGCGACCATTTCCCGGTGACGGTCCGACTCCGCGTGGCGATGCCCTGACCCGCGGTCGGGTGAGACCGGCGTCCTGTCGGTCCCACCCGACACCTGCATCTGGGCGGGCTATTAATTTCCAGTGGGTATGGGACCGCGAGCGGGGGCAGGCTGGCGCGAAACCGGCTCCACGGCGAGGAGTCCCTCGGCGCGGTCCGGGTGCTTGTGGACGTACCACGCCAGGCCGGCGAAGAACATCTGCAACTGGGCCAGCGCCTGCTCTGCCATCCGCGGTGCGGACGGCCCCATCAGCTTGCTCGCGAGGCTGGCGGTCGCGCTGTCGGTGCGCAGGAACAGGTCCGCCTGGTGGCGGATCACCGGGGCGCCATCCCGGGTGCTCCCCTCCGAGTGGCGGAGCAGGACCAGCGCCTTGACCGGCACCAGCGGCAGCAGCGGGGCCGGCCGGACCTTGCCCTCGGCGTACCAGATGCGCAGGTGCGGGGTGCGGTGGACCGTCTCCCAGACGATGTCGCTGCCGTGCTCGTCGGACCACCCGAACCGGCCGTTCCCGCGGTCGGTGATCGACAGGCACTTCGCCCCCAGACGCCGCCAGGCGGCGACCGCCCGGTCGGGGTGATCCATGAACCAGTAGTACGTGTTCGGGTCGCACACGAACGCCTCGGCGGGGCCGTGCGAGAACAGGGTCGGCCGGTCCACGGCCCGCCGCGCCCCCTCGCGGACGTGCGGTGGCAGCTGGTCGAACGGCACCTGGGCGGCGGCACGCACCCGCTCCAGCGCCGTGTCGCTGCGCGGCGCTCCTTGCTGAGCCCTGCCCGCACCGGCCGCGCCGGACCAGACGACGGCCGCTGCCAGGCCGACCCAACTCCACCGGATTCGAGGATCCTGCATCGTCTACCTCTCGGCAAGCAGGTGGATGTGACCGTACGCTCTTCCTTTACATCGAGTGCCGGACGTGCCGACATGAACGATTCTGCCCGATTCGCGGCCCGCGGCGCGTTGGCGGCACGCCGTTCGTACAGGCGCGGGACCGATTGCCCTTGTCCGCTCGCCGCCGGTTCGCCTATAAGTCCCGGCCGGCAAGCGGTCCCGGGCCGCCGTATGCTTCAGGCCCGGGTCCACGTCCTGACGTTTGGGAGCGCGTGTCATGGGCCTCGGCTTTTTCCGCCGCAAGGGGTGGGTGTGCGCCCTGGTCGTCGCTGTCGGCCTCGGCGCCGCGGGGTGGCTCAACCGCACCGCTCTTCTCAGCTGGTACTACCTGCGCGGGCTGGCGGGCGCGGCAGACGGGGACCGGGCGACCTGGGTCGAGCGGGTCGCCGGCCTGGACGAGGAAGCCATCCCTGGTCTGCTCGCCCACCTGGCCAGCGCGGACGCCCGGATCTGCGCCAACTGCGAGGCTGCCCTCTCCTGCCTGGTCCGTCGGTGGGGGGCCGGGGACGGGCGGTCGGTGCGCGTGCTTGAGCAGCTGACCGGGCGGTTCGGTGCGTTGAGCGGGCCAGGTCAGGAAGCGGGGCTGGAGCTGGTTCTCGCCGCGCTCGGACCGGACCGGGGCAAGGCGGCGCCGGCGCCCCTGATCGAGGCCGCGGGGCCACTGCTGGCCGTCGCCGCGAAGGCGGGTGAGTCGGGTGTGCGCCTGCGGGCACTTGCCCTCGCCGACGTCCTGGCGGAGCGCACCGGGGCGCGGTGGGCAGCTGCCTATCGCACGCTGGTCGGCGGCGCGCTGAGCGACCGGGATGCCGAGTGCCGGGTGCGGGCGGTCCACCTGATCCTGCACGCCGCGCTGCGGAAGGAGACGGCGCTGCTGGGCAAGGTCGTCCCGCTGCTGCGCGATCCGGCCGCGCAGGTGCGCCGGGCCGCGCTACTGGCGGTCGGGATGGCCGAACAAACGATCCGGGAGGACGACCTGCTCCCGCTCCTGCACGACCCCGACGCGGAGGTACGCCGGCTGTGCGAGGGGGCGCTGCGCGGCCGCGGGCTGCAGGAGGATCATTTGCGGCTCGCCCGCCTGATCTCGTCGCGGAAGGCGGAGGACCGGCTCGGCGTGGTGCTGCACCTGCGGGACGCGGAGGATCTCGATCCGGGCGTCTGGCTGCGCCGCCTCAGCCACGATCCGGACCAGGCGGTGCGATTCGCAGCGATGGCCGCGGCGGATCGGCTCCGGGTCGATCTCGGCGATCGGCTGCGCGCGATGCGCAATACGGATCCCAGCCCCACGGTCCGGCAGTGGGCGGGGTACTACCTGCAACGGCGAGCGTCCCCGGAGAGAACACGGCAGTAGAAAAGCCCACCGACCGCGGCCCGTGGACTTTGCAGAGCCTCCTCTCACACCACGTCCGGTGTCCCTGCATTAGCGCCTTGCCGACGCGACCACGGTGCCGTCCGGCGCGATCAGCTCGACGTGCAGCGGCATCTGACCGACAGCGTGCGTCGAGCAGCTGAGGCACGGATCGAACGCCCGGATGCCCGCCTCGACCCGGTTGAGCACCCCTTCGGGAATCTCCTTCCCGCGGACGTAGCGCTTCGCGATCTGGGCGACCGTGCGGTTCATCGCGAGGTTGTTCTGGCCGGTCGCGATGATCAGGTTGATGCGCTGCAGCACGCCGTTGCTGTCCACCTGGTAGTGGTGGAACAGCGTCCCGCGCGGCGCCTCACTCACCCCGACGCCCTCCAGCTGGTTGACGTCCGCCTGCGCCCGCAGGTGCGTTGACGACAGGTCCGGGTCGTCGAGCAGCGTCTCAATGAACTCGGTGGCGGCGAGGATCTCGATCAGCCGCGCGTAGTGGTACAGGAACGACGAATTCGCGACGCGGCCGCAGCGCTGGCGGTACTCGGTCAGCTCCCGGTCCGCGAGCGGCATACCCATGTGGGTGCAGATGTTGAGGCGGGCGAGCGGGCCGACCCGATAGATACCCTTCGGGTAGCCGAGCGGGCGGTAATACGGCGATTTCAGGTAGGAATTCCCCTCGACGGCCTCGCCGATGTACGCGCGGTACTGCGACGGGTCGAACGACGCCACGACCACTTTCCCCTCGCCATCCACGAAGCGCAACACCCCGTCGTAGTGCTCCCACCCACCGTCCGGCCGCACCAGGGACAGGAACAGCGAGGGAAAATCGCCGAACGTCTCGATCTCCTCGCGCGCCCCGTCGAGCAGGGTCTTGAACCGCTCCAGACCGAGCAGCGCCGTCGCGTGCGACTCGCCCACCCGGCCGCGCAGGTAGTCGCGCCACCTGTCCGACAGTCCCTCGCGCACCCCGCCGGGCACGGTCCAGGCCGGATGAATGCGCCTGCCGCCGAGGCTCTCGATCACCTCCTGACCGAACTGCCGCAGGCGAATGCCGGCCCGGGCCAGCGCGGGGGCGGCGCCGATCAGGCCGAACACGTTACGCTTCGCCGGGTCGCCGTCGAATCCCATGAACAGATCCGGCCCGCTCAGGTGGAAGAAGCTCAGGGCGTGCGACTGGATGATCTGGCCGAGGTTCATCAGCCGGCGCAGCTTCTCCGCGGCCGGCGGGACGCGCACCGCCAGCAGCTGGTCGCCGGTCTTCGACGACGCCATCAGGTGACTGACCGGGCAGATACCACAGATGCGGGCGCTGAGGCCGGCCATCTCCCAGAACGGGCGGCCGACGCAGAAGCGCTCGAAACCGCGGAACTCGGTCACGTGGAACTGGGCGTCGGTGACCGCGCCGGCGTCGTCGAGGAAGATGCTGATCTTCGCGTGCCCCTCGATGCGGGTCACCGGGTCGATGACGATGCGCTGCGGCATGGGACGTTTCTCCCGAATAAGCCCCACCTCACCAGCCCGGAGCGTCAGCGCCGGGCGCTTGTGGCGCCCGGCGCTGACGCTCCGGGCTGGTACAGGAAGTTTACCCGAAGCGGCGCTGTTGCCTGTCGAGCTGCGGCTCCTTGCCTTCGAGCAGCGCCTCGAGGACGGCGCGGATGCGATCCGCGGGCGGCGGGCACCCCGGCAGGTGCAAATCCACTGGCACGACCGCGTGGACCGGCTGTACGCGGTCGAGCAGCACCGGCACGATTCCGCGCTCGTCCGGGATCCGCGCGTTCAGGTCGCCGTTCTCCAGGTACACCGGCCGCAACACCTCGACCGCCAGCCCGAGCGGGTTGCGCAGCGATGTGACGTTCCCGGTCACGGCGCAGTCGCCGAACGAGATCAGGTAGCGCGTGTTGCGGCGCACCTTGTGGATGCACTCCAGGTTCTCCTCGTTTGCGACTGCCCCTTCAACCAGGACCACGTCCACGTTCGGCGGGTATTCCTTGATGTCCGCGATGGGCGTGTAGACGACGTCCGCCAGCCCGGCGAGGTCGATCAGGAACTCGTCCAGGTCCAGGAACGACATGTGGCAGCCCGAGCAGCCGCCCAGCCAGACGGTCGCCAGCCTCAGTCGAGCCATTGTTTTTTCTCCCGGGCCACCTTGAGGAAGTTCACCAGCGTCCGATCGCGCTCGCTCTCGGCCACGGTCGTGCCGCGCGGGAACAGCGCGCCGGTCGGGCACGACTGCACACACTTGCCGCATGAGGTGCAGGTGGACGACGTGCCCCACGACTGATTCATATCGACAATGACCAGCGCGTTGCGGCCGCGGCCGGACACGTCCCAGGTGTGCGCGCCCTCGATCTCGTCGCACGCCCGGACGCAGCGCGTGCAGAGGATGCACCGATTGTGATCCAGCCCGAACCGCTCGTGGCTGATGTCCACTCCCAGGTTCGGGTACTGGTACTCGAAGCGATTGTGATCCACCCCGGCAGCGGCCGCCTGGTCCTGCAACTCGCAGTGGCCGTTGGCCACGCACACCGAGCAGATGTGGTTGCGCTCGGCCAGGAGCAACTCGAGGATCATCTTGCGGTACTCGCGCAGCTTGTCCGTCGCGGTCCGCACCTGCATTCCCTCGGTCGCGCGCGTCGTGCAGGACGGAAACAGCCTGGGCGAGCCCTTCACCTCGACCAGGCACAGCCGGCACGCGCCGACCGTGGACAGGCCGTCGAGGCAGCACAGCGTGGGGATGTTGATCCCGCTCTCGCGCGCCACTGTCAGGATGGTGTCCGCCGCGCGAGCGGTGACATCCTTGCCGTCGATGTTGAACGTGATAACCGCCATGCACCGGCCCTCCCCGCCAGAACCTCGGAGACGGGAAACCATCGCTTGCCACCCTTCTCCCCCCGTGGGGGGAGAGGGGAGAAGCGGGAGCCAGATCCCGTCTGGTGATTTTTCGTCCTACCCGCCCGCCCCCGCAACGGGCCGGCGCAGCAACTCCCGGTACTCCTTCTCGAAGTAGCGCAGCGTGCTCTGCACCGGGTTCGGGGCCGTCTGGCCCAGGCCGCACAGGCTCGTCTCCCGGACCATGTTACACAGCCCGATCAGCTGATTCAGGTCCGCGTCGGTCGCCTGACGGTTGACGATCCTGGTCAGTAGGCGGTACATCTGCACGGTCCCGGCCCGGCACGGGGTACACTTGCCGCACGACTCGTCCATGCAGAACTCCATGAAGAACCGAGCCACCTCGACCATGTTGGTGCCCTGGTCCATCACGATCATGCCGCCCGAGCCCATGATCGACCCGAGCTTGACGAGCGATTCGTAATCCACCGGCGTATCGAGCAGGTCGGCCGGCACGCACCCGCCGGACGGCCCGCCCGTCTGCACCGCCTTGACCGTGCCGTCCGGCACGCCGCCGCCCATCTCCTCGACGATGGTGCGCATCGGCGTCCCCATCGGCACCTCGATCAGGCCGGTGTTGCGCACCTTGCCGGTGAGCGAGAAGACCTTCGTACCCTTGCTCTTCTCGGTCCCGATGGAGGCGTACCACGCCCCGCCGCGGCGAAGGATGGGCGAGATGTTGGCGAACGTCTCGACGTTGTTGATCAGCGTCGGCGCGGCCCACAGGCCGGCCTCGGCCGGGTACGGCGGCCGCGGCCGCGGGGTGCCGCGCCGGCCCTCGATGGACGCCATCAGCGCCGTCTCCTCGCCGCACACGAACGCGCCGGCGCCGATGCGCACATCCACCCGGAAGTCGAACGGTGAGCCGAAGATCTGTGTCCCGAGCACGCCGAGTTTCTTCGCCTGGTCGATCGCCTTGCGCAGGCGGCTGACGGCCAGCGGATACTCGGCCCGGACGTAAACGAACCCCTGGGCGGCGCCGATGGCGTACCCGGCGATCGCCATCCCTTCGAGGACGCGGTGCGGGTCGCTCTCCATGACCGATCGATCCATGAACGCGCCCGGATCGCCCTCGTCGCCGTTGCAGACGACGTACTTCGATGCGCCCGGCATCTTGGCGACGGTCGCCCATTTCAGCCCGGTCGGATAGCCCGCGCCGCCGCGGCCCCGCAGTCCGCTGGTCGTCACCTCCTGGACCACCTCGGCGGGCGTCAACTCCAGGACCGCCCTGAACAGGCCCTGATAGCCCTCCGCGGCGACGTAGTCCTCGACGCGCTCCGGGTTGATGAGGCCGGAGTTCTCCAGGACGATGGGCAGTTGCCGGGTGAAGAACGGATGCTTGCGGTCCACCTCGGCGGCGGTGGCGGCTCCCTCCGCCCGAGCGGCCCGGACGATGGACGCGGCGTCGTCCGGCTTGACGTTGCGGTACATCGTCCCGGCGGGATCGACCTGCACCAGCGGGCCGGCCCCGCACCAGCTGAGGCACCCGACCGGCGTAACCTCGACCTCGTCCTTCAGGCCGTCGGTCTGCACCGTCTTCACCAGCGCCTTGTGGACGTCGCCGCCGTTGGCCGACAGGCACCCGGCCGCCATGCAGCAGCGGATCCGACAGGGCCGATGGCCCTCCTTCTCCCGGGCGGCCAGCGCCAGGAGTTCAGCGCGCTCCATCGGTCAGCCATCCTTTCAGGTGGGTCAGGACGTCCGCTGGCGTCTGGTGGCCGGCGGTGTTGCTGTCGTAGACGACCGCCGGGGCGATGCCGCACGCGCCGATACAGCGGGCGGTCAGCAGCGACACCTTCCTGTCGGCCGTCGTCTCGCCGGCGCCGAGGCGAGCCTCGTTCTTGAGGGTTTCGAGGATCTGGCCGGCGCCCTTGACGAAACAGGCCGTCCCCATGCAGACGACGCAGGTGTGCTCGCCCTGCGGCTTGAGGGTGAACAGATGGTAGAACGTCGCCACGCCGTACACCCGGCTCGGCGGCAGCTTCAGTCCGTGGGCGACGTACATTAGCACGTCCAGCTCCAGGTAGCCGAACAGATCCTGCGCCTTGTGGAGTATCTCGATGAGGGCGTCCTGCTGGTAGCCGTGACGCTTCATCGTCACGTCGAGAACCTTGAAGCGCTTGTCGCCGCTGGGGTGGGAGGTCTCGGCCATGTCAGTCCTTTCCGTTTGTCCCGGCGGAACGTCGCTGCCGCTGCACCATCGCGCCCCACCAGGGGGATGCGGGGGAAAGCAGACAGCCACTCCCGGACCATGTATGAGCCCGGAGCACGGCAGGCAACCGGGTTTAGCCGTCGGCGACCCCCGAACCGACGATACGCGGGACGGACGACAGTTCCCGGATCGTTTCGCGTCCGCCGCCAGCGCCGGCCGGCTGGCCTTTGCCGGTCCCCTCCAACCAGCGGTCCCACGGTAGTAGCGGCGTGTACAGCGCGATCATGTACAACGCGAACCCGCCGATCTCCAGCGTCAGGAAGATGCCGAGGTGGAAGGCGACTCCGAACAGCAGGGCGGCCGGCCGCGTCCAGCGCGTCAGCACCAGCAGCGGGAACGTCACCTCCCAGACCAGGACGGTCCACGCCGCCAGCTGCGTCAGGACGAACGGCACCGGCATCTGGGCGTAGGAGAAGCGCGTCAGCGTCACGTCGCACCAGACGTGGTACAGGCTGGCCCCGTCGGTCCAGTCGGCGCCGCTGACCTTGTAGACGCCGTTGCAGAAGTAGATGAACGTCATCTGCACGAACAGCAGGCGCAGCGCCCAGGGCGAGATGTACACGGCGCCGCGCAGCCGGCCGCGCCACCGGGCCAGCCAGCTATCCACCGACCACGCCGCCCCGGACGGAGCCAGCATCAGGTAGAACAGAACGATGTTGCGGATCTGATCGCCAGCGTTGTTGATGTACCAGTTCAGGTTGTCCGTCGAGAGGGCCAGCGCCCACGCCGCTCCGGCCGCCAGGCGTGTCCGGAAGCCGACGACCATCAGGCCGGCCGCGACCGCCCAGGCGATAATCATCCCGCGGATGAGGTCGGGGTTGGCGTGCCATTTACTCTGAGCCCAGCTTAGCCACGCGGGCGACGGGTCGGCCGGGCCGCCGAGCCAGCGCTGGACGCCGAGGCCCGCCAGTCCGGCGCTGACGACCCAGGCCACCAGTACCCAGCGCCAGATCCAGCGGTCATCCTCGTCGGCCGACGTCGTGAAACGTTTCCACAGGGCCAGGCACCAGAACGCGGTCGCGACGCCGAGCACGACCATCGGGACGCGCCACCCCAGCGACGCCCCGGCGTCGGTCGGCACCGGCGTGACGCGCGTCCACAGCCCGAACAGGGCCACGACCGAGGAGAGGATCCACACGACCAGGCAGCCGCGCAGCACCGGGTAGCGGTTCCCCTGCGGCGCGGCCGTCAGCCGGCCCCACAGCCCCAGCAGGATGAGGACCGTGGTCACCACCCACGCGGCCTGCGCCAGGCTGAGCAGGAGAGCGTCCTGAAACCCGCGCAACAGCGACCAGTTCCAGCGCGGCGCCTCCGCCAGGTAGTCAAACATCTCCGGGCTGCCGAGACTCCTGGCGCCGAAGAAGTCGGCCGCGTGGGGCAGGTAGTTCCACAGGATGTCCCAGAGCAGGACCAGGCCCAGGGCGATGCGCAGGACGGCCAGACGCTCGGCCCGGACGGGCTCGGTCCACCAGCGCCAGCCGCTCAGCGGCCACGGCAGCCACGGATTGACGCCGACGAAGGTGCGTTCGCTCATGGAGGGCTGTCCTGCGAAATCGGTCTGAAGGGCTTACCAGCCGCGAGCGCCAGCGCGCGGTCGGTAGTCAGTGCGGCGCCACGAAGCGCTGGGTGACAGCGTCATACGGTTCCAGGGAGCCGCCCGCGTCCCAGGCGGTCGAGATCCTGGCGGCCGCACGCGGCTGCGGCTGCCAGCGCGCGACGTACTCCTCGTGCGGCCCGCTCCAGTAAGACGGCGCCTTGGCCCGGTCGTTGATCGTGAATCGGCGCAGCACGAGGATAACCTGCTTCGCGGCGGGCGCCTCGGGATGCTGCCGGCGGTACGCCTCCCAGCGCCAGCGCAGGTAGGCGTGGACCGTGTCGCCGTACTTGCGCAGGAGTTCCTTGACCCGCTCGCGGTAGCGTTCCTTCCGTTCCGCCTCCGACTCGTCCTCCCACGGTCGGAGGATGATGGTGACGTTCCCCTCGTACCGGCGCAGCCGGAAGTGGCCGAGCCGGAAGTACGCATGGACGTCCTTCGGCTCGTTGTCGCTCCGCAGCTCGACCGGCTTCCGCGGCGGGACGGCCCGGTGAGCGGCAGGGATGAGGAGGGCGGCCGCGTCGAACGGCCCGACCGCCGCCAGCGGCCCCAGGTGGCGGGCAAGGATGGACGCGGAGCCTGGATCCTCGTCCCAGCGCAGCACCACGCAGGGGAAGACGCAGTGCCGGCCGATGTTCGGGGCGAACAGCGACCAGCCCTGCAGTTGCCCGGTCACCTGCGACCAGCGTTTGACCGCGTCGTAGGTTAGCTCCGTCACGTCGTGGACGTGCCCGCCCTTCTGCGGCCACCCCGGCACGACGCGCTCGATCGCCGACGCGGTCCTGTCCCGCATCTCGTCGCGGGCGTCGCGGGCCATGTCAAGCAGGTTGATCGCCACCAGAAAGACGAGCTGGCCGATGATGAAGACCCCAAGTAACAACTGCGGGCCGGTCGGCGGCGGGGGGGAGGGTGTGTCCATCGGGGGTGGTCCCAAAGCGTTATCGTTCGCTCTTGCGCCAGACGCTGATGGCGGCCTTCTGGCCGAGCACGCGCACGCGCAGCTGGCGCGTCAGCTTCCAGTTGACCGCGCTCGCCGCCTCTTTCAGGGCGCCCTGGTTGGCGACGAGCAGGACCGCAACGCCGCCGGGGCGCAGCACTCGGTCCCACTCGGCGACGATGCGCCGGTACAGCGGACCGATCTCCTCCGGTTCGCCGAGTTGCTTGCCGAACGGCGGGTTGGTGGCGATCCGGTCCACGCTCGCGTCCGAGAGCGGCAGCAACCCCGCGTCCCACCGAGCCAGCTCCGGCTCGCCCAGCCGACGCAGGTTCGCGGTGGCGGTCCTCAGCGCGCTGGGGTCGATGTCCCCGCCGAGGACGCGCATCGGCCCGCCGCGCCGGGGCGCGGTCAGCTGTTCCGCGAGGATGGTGCCGGCGCCGCACATCGGATCGAGCAGCACCTGACCCGGCCTCGCCCCGGCCAGTCGGACCAGGGCGGCCGCGACCGTCGGCCGGAGCGACGCCGGCAGGTGTTCGTGCTTGTAGGTGCGGTGCCGCATGGTCCGGTCCGACAGACGCACGCCGCATACAGCCGTCGCGCCGTCGATGGTCAGCCAGATCTCAAGCGCGGCGTTCTCCTCCGCGTGCCGCCAGCTCGCCGGCAGCTTGCCCGCCAGGCCCTTCGCCAGTGCCTCCCGCGCGTCAATGCGGCGATACCCGTGCGTCCCCGCCATCTGCGCGACCAGGCGGTAGGTCGGCTTGCCCTTCGGCTTGGGGCGGACGGCGTGATGGAGGCGCAGCAGGGTATCCCAGTCAGCCTCGCGGGCGGTCCAGCGGCGAATGCTATCCAGGTCGGCGGCCCGGTAGGTGAGCTTGTCGGTGCCCCAGGCCAGCAGGAAAACGTCCTCGGTGGTGCGCAGCCGCAGCAGCGTGCGATCGATCGCCGGGACGCGGAAGACGACCAGGCCCGGGGCGGTGCGCTTGACCTCGCCGGCGAGGTCTTCCGCGATTTCCTCCGCGGCGACCGGCTCCAGGCCCGGAATCACCATCGCGTAGCACGGCGGGATCTCGGGCTCGCTGCGTCGCGCCATCGTTGCTCCCAACCGGCGGCAGTCGGCTGCGGCGGACTTGCAGCAGCTGCCGGTGGCGTTATACTAACACATTCCCCCTACAATAAGCAGCGGGTGGGCCGGGAACCGAAAGACCCACCCGCGGCAGGGGCGGCAGACTCTCGAGGCGGAGGTTGTTATATGGTCGAGGCGATGCTGATCGATCTGAAAGCGCTGCTGGTCGAGCGCGAGGATTGTGACGCGGGCACGGTCCAGAAGCTGCGCGAGGCGCTGGCCCAGGGCAAGACGCAGTATCGGACGCTGCGCGACGTGACCGACGTCCTGAAGAAGCGGGCGGAGGGCGCGACCGGGGCGGCGGCCAAGCGCTGGCACCTCAAGACGGGCATCGCAGAGTACTTCCTCGGCCACCTCGGCGACGCAATCACCCAGCTCAAGCAGGCGGAAGGGGCACTGGCGAGCTTCTACCTCGGCCGCGCCCTCGTCGAGCGGCGCGACTTCGACGAGGCGCTCAAGGCGTTCGAGCGCGCCGAGAAGGCCGGCTACACGGCCGCCCAGGTGCAGTTGCAGCGGGCCGGCATCTACCGCCAGAGGGACGAGCTGAAGGAAGCCAGGTCGGTCCTCGCGAAGCTCGCCGATCAGTCCAGTCACAACGCCGAGTACCACTTCCAGCACGCCTACATCCTCCTGGAGGAGGGCGACCGCTTCGGCGCCGTCCGGTCCCTGGAGCGGGCCGTCGAACTCGACCCCGGCCACACCGGCGCGCTGTTCCAGCTTGGCCACGCCAACGACCTCGCCGGCAACGACGACGACGCCATCGGGTACTACGAGCGCTGCCTCAACTACCCGCCGGTCCACGAGGGCGTGCTGATGAACCTCGGCGTGCTGTACGAGGACCACGAGAAGTACGACAAGGCGGTCGAGTGCTACCGCAAGCTCCTCGGGGCCAATCCGCAGAACGAGCGCGCCCGGCTGTTCCTCCGCGACGCCCAGGCATCGCAAACGATGTACTACAACCCGGACGAGGATCTTGCCCACAGCCGGTTCAGCCAGGTGCTGGAGATCCCGGTGACCGACTTCGAGCTGTCGGTCCGCAGCCGCAACTGCCTGAAGAAGATGAACATCAAGACGCTCGGCGACCTGACGCGCGTCAGCGAGTCGCAGCTTCTGAGCAGCAAGAACTTCGGCGAGACGTCGCTGCAGGAAATCAAGGAGATGCTCGGTAGCAAGGGGCTGCACATCGGCCAGGCGCTGGAGGAGGGCGCGCACTACGAGCGCCGCTTCACCCCGCAGGCGCCGATGAGCGAGCAGGAGCAGGCCGTCCTGAACAAGCCGGTGACCGACCTGAACCTGTCGGTTCGCGCTCGCAAGTGCATGAACCGGCTCGGCATCAACACGCTCGGCGAACTCGTCAACCGCACCGCCGACGAGTTGCTCGAGGCGAAGAACTTCGGCATGACCTCGCTCAACGAGGTGCGCGAGAAACTCCGCCAGTACGGGCTGTCGCTGCGGGGTGACTGAGCGGAGTGGTGGTTAGCGGTTAGTGGTCAGTAAAGATGAGGCCCACGGGCTGCCACCCGTGGGCTTTTTGCTACTTTCTTCACTGACCACTGACCACTGACCGCTAACCCCCGGAGCCCCCCATGTCTCCCTTCCGACGTCGTCCGCTCGCCTGCTTCGTTCTGGCCCTGATGTGTTTGCAGCTCATGCCGGTGCCGGTGGCCGTCGCGGCGGTCGATCGCTGGTCGGACCGCGTCGAGCAGATCGTCAACGGCCCCAACTACCGGCAGGCTCACTGGGGCATCCTCGTCGTCGATGCGCAGACCGGCGAGGTCGTCTTTGCCCTCAACGCCGACCGCCTGTTCCTGCCCGCCTCGGTCACGAAGCTGTTCTCGGTGGCGGCGGCCCTCGGCCTGCTCGGCGCCGATTTCCGCTTCGAGACGCCGGTCTATCGCCGCGGCACGCTGACGAAGGGGCGCCTGGACGGCGACCTGATCCTGGTCGCGTCCGGCGACGTGACGCTCGGCGGCCGGGACGGCGCTCGGCAAGACGTCCTCGTCTTCAAGGATCACGACCACACCTACGCCGGCGGTTCTGGCAAGGCGGAACTGACCGACACCGACCCGCTGCGCGGACTGAAGGAACTCGCCCGCCAGGTGGCCGCGTCCGGGGTGCGTCACGTCGCGGGCGACGTGCTCATCGACGACCGGCTGTTCGATCGCATCCAGAGCACCGGCAGCGGGCCGCGGGCGGTGTCGCCCATCGTCGTCAACGACAACCTGGTGGACATCGTCGTGACGCCCGGGGCGAAGGTCGGAGATCCAGCCGCGGTCAAGATGCGGCCCGAGACGGCCTATGTGCGCATGGACGCCTTCGTGAAGACGGTGGGGGCAGGGGAGAAGACGCGGATCGACGTGCGGGCCGAGGGCGGGGAACGCTTCTCGGTGCGCGGGCAGATCGCCCTGAAGTCGCAGCCGCAGGTGCGCATCTACGGTGTCGAGGATCCGGCGGCGTACGCGCGCTGCCTGTTCATCGAAACGCTGCGTCGATCCGGTGTTACCGTTGCCGCCAACCCCCTCCAGGCTCCGCAGGCATCGCTCCCCGAAAAGGCTACCTACGCGAAGCTGGAGCGCGTGGCCGTGTTCCGGTCGGCCCCCTTCTCGGAGGTGGCGAAGGTGACGCTCAAGGTGAGCCACAACCTCTACGCCAGCACGCTGCCGATGCTGGTGGCGGCGCGCCACGGCAAGCGGACCCTGGCGGATGGGCTGCGGCTACAGCGGCAGTTCCTGGCGAAGGAGGGAGTGGACGTGACCACGATCTCATTCGGCGGCGGCGCCGGCGGGTCCGCCGCCGATCAGGTAACGCCGCGCGCCGCGGTGCAACTCCTGCGTGCCCTGGCGCGGCGGCCCGACTGGAAGGCGTTCGAGGCGGCGCTGCCGGTCCTCGGCGTGGACGGCACCCTCGCGGACGTGGTCGGCAAGATGAGTCCGGCGCGCGGAGCCGTCAAGGCGAAGACCGGAACCTATTACTGGGTGGACCTGCTCAACGGCCGCACGTTGCTGACGAGCAAGGCGCTGGCGGGGACGCTGCGCACGGCGCGCGGCCGGGAACTGGTGTTCGCCATGTTCGTCAACAACGTCCCGCTGCCGCGTGGCGTGACCCCGCAGCGCGAGGGCCGCGTGCTGGGGCAGTTGTGCGAGATCATTCACCAGCACGCTCCCTGAAAGCCGGGGACGCAACTCACCTGCGAAGCAAACGCCGACGAGCCGGAAGCGTCAGCGCCGGTAGCTTGGACCAGGCCGGCGCTGACGCTTTCGGCTCGTCGGCGTTTGCTTCGCCAGTCCTTAACTCGATTCCAGCTGCCGGCAGGATCCCGCGATTAGTTTTAATACGCCTATCATCTTCGCGAGGTAAAGTTGGCTGTATAAGTCCCACCGACGGAGGCCTCGGGCAGATGACCACATCCCGCTACTGCCGACTGGCAGCCCTGTTTGTGCTCCTGAGCCTGGCCGACCTCGCCCTCACCTGCTACCTGCTCCAGTGGAGTGATGGGGAGGTATACGAGGCGAATCAGTTCGCCGCGTGGGTACTTGGCGAGTACGGGTTCACCGGCCTGGCGGTCCTCAAGGGTCTGACGGTGGTTCTCGCCGCCGCGGTGGTCGCGATCCTCTCCCACTACCGCCCGGCGGCGGCGAAACGGGTCGCCGTGTTCGGGTGCGGAGCGGTCGGTCTCGTCGTGCTGTACAGCCTCGTGTTGTGGGGTTCGCTCGGGTCGTGCTCGGAGCCGGATAAGCTGAAGTCCAACGCGGTGATTGACCGAGAAACGAAACAACTGGCTCAGCTGGCGAACCACGGGAACGAACTGAGGGCAGCAGTGAACCTGTGGACCGATCGGCTGGCGGCCGGGCGCTGCACGTTGCGCGAAGCGGTCGGGGCAACCCTGGCTGTCGGGCAGAGCAACGGTCGCGCCATGCTGGACCTCTACCGCGGCGGCCTGGGGGCCACGTCCGACGCCGAATGCCTGTCGGCCGTGCTCGTTCACGGCGCCCTGCTCCAGTTGCAGGAGAGCGGGGCCACGCTGGCCCGGCAGCGGGCGGACGAACTGCTGACCGCGTACCGTGCGGCCCACGGCCAGCAACTGTTAGTGTATGTGGTGAGGGACGTTCCGGGCATGGAGGACGTCCTCCCGGTCGAGGCTGCCTGGATGATCGATACCGAGGTGGCCAGCCTGTCGCCGGCAACCGACGACACCGGGTCTGCCGAGGCAGGCTCTGCGCGCCGCCGGGCCGAGCCCTTCCGGATGGCGAACGCAGGCAGACCGCCTCGGTTCCTCGCCCGGCGTCGGGCCTTTGCTCAGGGCCACGGTTATCCGCCCCGGAACTTCCCGCCGACGTGGCGTCGCCCTGCCTTCCCGGGTTAACGCTAGCGGACCAAACTCCTGTCGGCGCCGCGCCGCTGCGTGCGCGGCGCCGACACCATCAACCGGATCAGGACTCAGGAGTTGCTTGACGCCATGACACATTGGTTTGCCGCGGTCGCGCTCCTGGTTCTCGCCGTTGCGCCGCTCGTCCGCGCCGGCGGGGCCGGTGGTATCAGGCCGACCAATCTCGAGAGCGTCAACACCGACGCCGACGAAGACGACCCGTGCCTGACGCCCGACGGCAGCACCCTTTACTACGCCTCGAACAGGGGAGGGACGTTCGACATCCTGCTCGCGCGACGCACGGCCAGGGGGTGGTCCGCGGGCCGGCCGCTCGCCGTCCTGAACACGAAGGACGCGGACGAGCGCAGCCCGTTCGTGGCGCGCGACCTCAAGTTCTACTACGCCACGAACGTGATTCCGGACGAGAAGTTCAAGGATCTGAAGAACTTCGACCTGAAAGTCAAGACCGGGATGCGCGCGCCACTGATCCTGCCCGGCATCAGCGAGCCGGACGACGAACTGTACCCGTGGGTGACGGCCGGCGGCAAGGAGTTCTACTTCAGCCGCAAGACGAAGGACGGGTGGCTCCTGTTCGTCGCCCGCGGGCCGGCGCTGGGAGCAGTCGGTGACGCCAAACCGGCCGGTCTGCCGCCCGACTTCCACCACGCCACGGTGAGTACCGACGGCAAGACCATGTACCTTCAGGGGCCGCTGGAGAAAGGTCGCTGGGGGCTGTTCCGCAGCCGGCGCGTGCAGGCCGGCGCCGCATGGGGCAAGCCAGCACCGCTGACGACGCTGAACCACACTGACGGCCCGCGCGGCGACCTGTCGCCGTGTCTGAGCGCCGATGGCACGCGGTTGTACTTCGCGTCCGACCGCCCCGGCGGCAAGGGCGGCCTCGACCTGTGGGTCGTTCCCACCGCCGCGCTGAAACCCGGTGAACTGCAGGAATGACCGCGGACCTGCCGATGGCGGGCGAGGACGCAGCCGGCGCAGGCGCGCCGGCCGCTCGTAACACCGATACGGAGGGAGCCGTGAGCGCGACCGACAACCCCGTCACACGCAGCAGACCTGCCACGAACGGAACCGCCCACCTCACAGGGGGCAAAGGGAAAACCCGGCCCCGCCGCGTGGTACTCCTCGAAGCCGGCGAGCACAGCGCGGTCGAGCGGGTGCTCGCCGAATTCACCGGGTCGGAAGGTTCCGGCAAGGACGTCCACGCCCAGATCGAATGCCACGCAACCAACCACGCGGGGCGCTGCGTTGCCGCGGAGTGGCTCGGGCCGCTCGGCTGGACGCGCTTCCTGTGGTGCCGAAAGAAGTAGTTTGCGCCGTTTCGACCGGCCGGGGGAGGCGTTCCTCGTCGAGGGCCGGTCCGCCTTCGGTTTGCTGGTGAGTACGTCGGGGCGAGCGTTCGCTCAGCCCGAAACCTTGGCCTTCCCAAAAAGTCGCAAATCGAGTCCAATCCGCCCGGAGCGTCGCGCCTCCCGCGGCGCCCCTGTCTGGATAGGCGGGGTGAGCTGGGCAAGGATCGGCCGGGCGACGTGGCCCGCCCACCTTGTCCCGCCGGCCTCGTCCCCCGACCTTCGCGGGTTGTGGTATGGCGGAAGTGCCTTCAATGACAACGCGGCCCCCGGTGACGGCAGGCCCGCGCGATGTCCTCCCTGATGTGCGCCTCGAAGTCCGGCAGGGGGCCGGCCGGCCCGCGGCCCTGCCTGTCGGCGACGGGTTCCTGATCGGCACCGTCCCCGGGTGTGACCTGCGCGTCGGCGGGGCCGATCTGCCGCCCGTCCTCTGTCTGATCGCCCGCCTCCCCGGCGCCATCACTGTCCGCAAGCTTACCGCCACCGTCGCGCTCCAGGTCAACGGCCGGTCCGTCGCGAGTTCCACCCTCGTCCACGGCGACCGGGTCACCATCGGCCCGGTCGAGCTGCGCGTCCACGTCGAGCCCGCCGAAGCTCCGGCGTCGCCTCAGCCATCGCATCCGCCTGGCCCCCCGGTCGGCGCGCCGCACTTCCAGGCCGTCCCGCCGACCGGCCCCGAGGCCGACCGCGAGGTGCTGCGACAGCAGACGCTCCTGTTTCGCGAGGAGGTCAGCCGGTTCAAGCAGGCGCGCGAGCGCATCGAGGACGAGCAGGAGCGGCGCCGCCACGAACTGGAAGCACAGACCGACCGGCTCGAACAACGGCAGCGTGGCCTGGACGAGCGGGCTGCCGAACTGGAGACGGAGTGCGCGCGGCTGCGCGAGGAGGCGGGCGCCGCACGCACCCAACCGGCCGCGCCGGAGGCCGCCGCGGCTTTCCAGCGCCATCAGGAAGCGCTGGCCCGGCAAGCGGAGGAACTCGCCCGCCGGCAGGAGGAGCTGGACCAGCGCACCGCCAACCTGGAGACGCAGCGGCAGGAGGTAGCCGCGACGCAGCAGGAGGTGGCGGACATCCGGCGGGAACTCTACGAGCGCTACCGCGAGCGGCGCGACCGGCTGGCCGGAATGCAGGACGCCGTCACCCTGGCCGCCCGCAAGGTGCAAGAACGCAAGCAACTCGCCGACGAGGCGACGCGCCGGGCGGCTGCCCTCCGCGACGAGGAGGCCGCCCGCCGGACCGACCTGGACGCGCGGGGCGCGGATCTGGCGGAGGAGCGGCGGCGCCTCGACGAGGAGCGTGCTCTGTTCGCCCAGCAGCGCGAGGAACTGCACCGCGAGCTGGCCGATCGGCTCGCCGACGGGCAGGCGCGGGCCGAGCACCTGGCGGTTGAGCGCGCCTCGCTGGAGCGCGATCAGGCTCAGTACCGGGCGGAGCTGGTGCGGCTGTCTCGGCAGCGGGAGGAACTGGACCGGCGCGAGCAGGAGGTCGGCGAGCGCGTCCGCGCGCACGAGCAGAAGCTGGAGCAGTTGCAGCGTGACACGCGCGACATGGAGGAGCAGGTTCTCCAGCTCGACCTGTGGCACACGAAGCTGTGCGCCGTCGGCGAGCGGTTGGCCAAGCAGAAGGCCGAGCAGGACGCGCTCGCCCACCAGCTGGCGGCACGGGCAGCGGCCCTGGAGGGGCAGCAAGCGACTCTCGCCGCTTTGCGCACGCGGCTGGAGCGGCTGCGCGAGGAGGCGCGGCGGACGGAGCAGGAGTTGACCGAGCAGCGCGCCCGGCAGGACGCGACCGAGGCCGAGCTGCAGCAACGCCTGGAGGATGTGCAGCGTCTCCGGGCCGAGGTGGACGGCGAGCGAACTCTCCTCGACCAGGACCGCCGCGCCCTGGCCGAGCGCAGCGCCACCCTTGACGCGGCCGTCAGCCAGCTGCGCCAGACCCAGGAGCGACTCTCCCTTCAGGAGCAGGAACTCGGCGAGCGGACGGCCGCCCTCGACGCGGCCACGGCCCAGCAGGCGGAACAGGCGAGCCTGGTGCAGGCGCGCATGAGTTCTCTCGACGACCTGCAGAAGCGCCTCGACGCCGAGCGCGATGCGCTGCGCGAGCGCACCTTGCTGCTGGCCCAGGCGGAGCAGGCGCGCGAGGCGCTGCAGGAGCAGCTGCGCCGTCGGTCCGAGGAGCTGACCGCCCGGCAGAAGGCGGCCGCCGAGCAGCTGGCCCGCCACGAGGAGGCGTGCCGCGAGCTGGAGCAGCGGCGGGCCGGCCTGGAGGCGGAGCGGAAGCAGGCTGAGGAGGCGCTGCGAGCGCTGAAACTCGATATCGAGCAGCGCAGCGCCGACATCGACCGGATGCGCGCCGACCTGGACGAGCGCGAAGGAGCCTTGCAGCGCCAGCAGGAGCGGGTGCAGGAGGTCGGACGATCAGTGGCCGAACAGCGCAAGACGCTGCTCGCGGAGCGCGAGCGCGCCGAGGCGGCCCGTCGCGAGGCGGAGGAGAACGCCGTCCGCGCCCGGGCCGAGTTCGACGAGGCGCGGCGTGAGGCGCAGGCGCTGCAGCAGCAGCTGCCCGAGCTGGAGCTGCGCGCCGGCAACGCCCTGGAGCGGCTCACCCACGCCCGGGAGCAACTGCGCGAACACCTCGGCGAGGTCCACGGGTACGCTCGGCAGTGCGAGGAGGAACTGGAGGCGCTCAAGGGGCAGGTGCAGGGCGAGGCCGAGCGGCTGCGCCAGCAGGAGGCCCAGCTGCGTCGCGGCCAGGACGAGCAGCGCCTCGCGGTGGCCGCGTTCCGCCAGCAACTCATCGACTGGCAGGGGCAGCTGACCGAGATGAAGCGTGCCCTCGCCCAGGGCGAGTCGATCCTGCAGCGGCGCCGCGAGGAGGTGGACGAGCAGGCGCGGCAGGTGCAGGCGAACACCGAGCGCCTCGCCCGCCAGGCCGAACAGCTCCAGGCGGAGGAGCGGGCGGTCGCCGAGCGCCGCGGCGAGGTAGACCGGCACCTCGCCGACATGCGCGAGTGGTACTGCCGCAAGCTGCGCGAACTCGCTGGCGTGCGAGCCCGGGCCGACGAGCCGGCCGGGGCCGTCGGCGGGCGCGACATCCTCTCGCTGACGGGTGCCGTCGAGCCGGCCGACCGCGAACTGGGCGACCTGCTCCGGTCGCTCGGCCTGGTCGAGCCGGATACGCTGACCGCCCTGCTCGTGGAGGCTCGGCGGCAGCGGCGCTCGCTGCGGCAGGTGCTCCTCGCGGGCGGGGTCGTCACTCTCTACCAGATGGCGCTGATCGAGGCCGGCAACCTCGACGCGCTGGTGCTGGGCCGGCTGCGCGTGATCGATCGCCTGCGCTCCGGGCCGTGCGAGACGGTCTACCGCGTGTTCGACCCGACGCGCGGCGAGGAGGCGGTGCTCCGTCACCTCGCCGAGAGCGAGATGGAGGACGCAGTCCGTCCGGACGAGTTCCGCCAGCGCTTCGCCCAGGCGCTGACACCGCACCCAAACCTCGCCGCGACGCTGGAACTGCTGGAAATCGTGGGCCGGCCGGCGGCGCTGCAGGAGTGGCTGACAGGCGTGCCGAGTTCCGAGTGGCCGCCGCTGGCCGCTGTTCCCGGCGTGTGGCATCGGCTGCTGCTCCAGGCGGGGCAGGGGCTGGACGCGGCCCACCAGGCCGGACTGATTCACGGGCACATGGGTCCGAACGACGTGCTGCTGACGGGCGAGGGAGTCGTCAAGCTGTGCGGCTTCGGCGAGCCGCACTGGCTCGCGGTCCCGCCCGTCGCCGAGCCGCCGAACGGCGCCACGGCCGACCTGCGTGCCCTCGGACAGATCGCCGCCGGCTGGTGCAGCGCCGCCGGTCGGCGCAAGGGCGGCAAGGTCAAGGGATTCCCCGACGCGCTGGCGTCGGTCCTGACTCGTCTGACGGCCGAGGCGGCGGAGGAAGGCTACCGGGACGTGGCCGAGTTCCTGGCGGACCTGGAGCGCGTGCGCGGCGAGGTGCCCGCGAACCCGGAGGCGTGGGACCGACTGCTCAAGCAGGTGCGTGAAGAGGCAGCGCCCCAGGCCGCGCTGCGCCAGTCAGCGTGAGAGGCAGCACGCCAGCGGACCAGCCCGGAGCGCCAGCGCCGGGCGCGCGCGAAGCGTCAGCGCGGGGGAAGACTCTCGCCCGGCGCGGGCGCTCCGGGCTGGTCCGCCGGCCGCGACAGGCCCGGGGCCGCTTTCGTGTTTCGCCTGCGGCGCGACCACCGGACCGTGTAGGGCAGGAAAAACAGGTAGACGCCCGTGCCCCACAGACCGAACACCACAACCGCCACCGGCAAGAACACCCACAACTTGGCCCTGTCGTGGAACCACGAGCCGTCGTGCAGCGACTCGATCAGGTCCGAGCGGCGGTACGCCACCTGCAGCACGTCGCCGGTCTGAAGATCGACCTGCACTTCCCAGCGGTTGGCGGCCTGGACCTTCGCGACCCCTCGACTCGGCTGAATGTCCACCCTCTCGACGTCCTCCCACCCCCTCACGCCGGCTTCCGGTTTTGACCGCGCCGCGGCGAGGATGGCTTCCAGGGCAAGCGTCGGCGTCTTCCCCTTTCCCCGCATGCCCGGCGGCTGGACCCACGCCCACTCCTTCTTGAGCTGGAGGAGGATGCCCGTGACGATGACCAGCAGGAAGGGCAGGGCGATCAGGATCGCCCCCCACCGATGACTTTTGCGCGTCCAGACGCGCCAGTTGATTGCCACGGACAACCCTCTCCACTTTGGGTGCGTGTCGGCGCCCGGATGGTTATGCCGACGGCGCCACACGCGCACACTACCGTATCAGCTGCCGAAGCGTGGGAGACTGGCCGGGCCGCCAGCAGCAGGAAGGAACTCCGGGCGATTGCGCATCAGGCATACACCCGATAGTCAAGGTCCGGGAAGATGTTGTGCCGGCGCTCGATCTCGCTCAACCACGGCTCGTCGATGTCGCCGCGCTTGATCTGGTCGTACAGGTGGTTGAAGTTCAGCATGTGGACGCGCGTCCGCTCCCGGGCGTAATCCACCATCGTGCCGGTCTTCATGATGAACGCCCAGTCGCTCGACTGGGCCAGCAGCAGCTCGCGCGCCGCCTGGTTGAGGGCGCGCCGCTTCACGCCGTGGCCGTTGTCCTGGCACGACCGGGCCAGCTCGACCATGCGGTCCGCGTCCTCGTGCAGGTGGCGGTAGATCCAGTCGTTCGACCCCTCCAGCCACACCTCGCAGTACCCCTTGTACCCCCAGCTCGACAGGGTCGGCTGGGCGATCTGCAGCTTCGGGTGCCGGTCGAGGTATTCGGGGATGGTGATCGGCTTGACCGTCTGCTGGTCCCAGTGGAGCTTGCGCATCAGGTAATTGATCCAGTCCGGCCCCTCGAACCACCAGTGGCCAAACAGCTCGGCGTCGTATGGCGCCACGATCAGGGCCGGCCGGTCCATCGCGCCGGCGAGCCACTCGACCTGCTTCTCGCGGTTGAACATGAAGTTGCCGGCGTGCTCGGCCGCCTTCTCCTGGGCGGCCCGCGGGTCGTACACCTCCTTGGTGTCAGTCCGGCCGGTGATCTTGTAGTACTTGATGCCGAGGTGGGTGCGGAGGCCGGTCTGGTGCAGGTGCGGCTTGAGATACTCGTAATCCAGGTCGAAGCCGACGTCGCGGTAGAACTCCCGATAGTTGTAATCGCCGGGATAGCCCTCGATGGCGCTCCAGACCTGCTTGGACGACTCGGTATCGCGTGCCAGCGCCGCTACCCCGCTCTTCGGGCACACGATCGGGGCGTAGACGCCGTAGCGCGGCCGCGGCTCGGCGTGCAGGACGCCGTGCGTGTCGGTGAAGAAGTAGCGGATGCCGGCGTCGCGCAGGAACTCATCGATGCCCTCGATGTACCCGCACTCCGGCAGCCAGATGCCCTGCGGTCGGCGGCCGAAATGGCGCTCGAACTCGCGGCAGCCCAGCTCGACCTGCGCCCGCACGGCTCCCTGGTTGACCGTCATCAGCGGCAGGAACCCGTGGGTGGCGCCGCACGTGATCAGTTCGAGCTTGCCGGCCTCGAAGAAGCGGCGGAACCCATTGAGCAGGTTGTTGCCATACTGCTTGATGAAGACATCGCGCGCCCGGTGGAAGCGCTGGTGGTACAGCTGCGCCAGCTGGTGGAACTCCGGCTGCCAGCGTGTCCGCTCGATCTCCTTGCCGGACAGGGCGATCAGGTTGTCGATGTGGCGGACATAGCGGTACTGCAGCAGCGGATCGCTGAGCATGGCCGCCAGCGTCGGCGTGACCGACATCGTCATCCGCCAGTCGCACCCGTCGCGCTCCAGCCCGTCGAACACGTCCAGCAGCGGGATGTACGTCTCGGTGATCGCCTCGTACAGCCAGTCCTCTTCGAGGAAGTCGTCGTATTCGGGGTGGCGGACGAACGGCAGATGGGCGTGCAGGACGAGAGCAAGATACCCGAGCGGCATCGGTTCCGGAGCCTCGTGGACCTCAGATGTAATTGCGCCCCTCCTGGTGTGATATAAGGCCGCGCCGGTCGGTTCAAGCTGAAACCAGGGCTCGCCCCGCGTCAAACGTTCGCGAAGGGACCGCGAACCCAGCGGCCTCGACAGAGCACCGCCCGCACCGGCGTTTCGGTCCCCAGCACCTGCTCGTGCGGGTCGGCGTGCGCGCCTGCCGACAGCGGCACCACAATCAGATCGGCCGATTTGCCCGGTGTCAGGCTGCCGGTTTCATTTGCCCAGCCGAGCGCCTCCGCACCGGAGAGGGTGGCCATCCGCAGCAGGTCCGCGCCGGGAACCTCGGGGTAGAGGCGGCGCACAAGACGTACCTCGGCGAGCAGATCCAGGTCGGGGTTGGACGCCAGGGAGTCGGTGCCGAGGGCGACGCGGACGCCTCGGGACAACAGCCGTCGCAAGGGGTGAGGCCTGTGCCCGAACGCGGCATGAGTGCGCGGGCAGTAGACGATGGTAGCGTCGCCAGGGACGCGCGCCGCGGGGGCCAGGTAGTTGCCGTGCGCGAACAAATTGCGCGTACCCATGTTGCAAATGTCCATGACGTCGGTGGGGCTGCGCACCAGGCCGTCCGGATCCCACACGCCCAGTTCCTGGAGAAATGCCACGAACGGGCCGCGGTGGTGGTGGAGCAATTCCAGCTCCGCGCGACTTTCGGCCAGGTGAACGGCCAGGGGACATTTCGCGTCGCGGGCCAGGAGCGCCGCATCGACGAACAGGCTGTAGCGCACACTGTAGGGGGCGTGGGGACTCAGCCCTGGCCGGCAACGGTCCGTCGCCGGGTGCGCGGCCAGCCAGGCCTCGGCGGCTCGATACGTTTGGTTGGCGCGCGCCTTCGTCAGGCCGCGCAGCTCGCAAAAAATCACACTGCGCATGGGGCCTTCCGCCAAAACCGGCCAGCTACCGCCGTCGGCGGAAATGTCGCCCAGCAGCGTCGTCCCGAAGCGCAAACTCTCCTCCAGCCCGGCGCGGATATCCGCCAAGACCTGCTCCGGCGCGCGCACGCGGCGGTGAGCAATGACACGACGCAGCCAGCCGGTGAAATCGGGCGAGGGTGGCGCCAGCCCGCGCATGCCGGTCAGGTCGAGGTGGGTGTGGGCGTTGACGAGGCCGGGAAGTACCGCCGCATCGCCCAGGTCCACGTCCGCGCGCCCGCCGACCGGCCCGACGGCGACAATGCGCTCGCCGTCGAGGGTGACGGCGCCCCCCTCGACGAGCGGACCATCGACCGGGAAGAGCCAGCGTGCGGCCAGAGTCCACATGACAATCAGTACCTTGCATCAGGCGGCCGCAGCGTCTCCAGGCGCCGCACGTCACTTGAGGAACAGCATCTCGCGGTACGTCGGCAGCGGCCACAGGTCGTCCGCGACCAGGGTTTCGAGCTTGTCGCCCAATCCCCGCAGCGTCGCCAG
>JAANMX010001003.1_pt1 | contig 34317 bp, 26 predicted proteins | sample 7279681 | NCBI WGS metagenome assembly JAANMX01 (sample SAMN14094542, study PRJNA606508) | bioreactor metagenome | isolation source: A lab-scale SPAN reactor treating ammonium-rich wastewater day 351 | place: Ireland: Galway | collected 2018-01-01 | reverse complement strand
TCTCCGGGTGAAAGTGCGGTTACAAACCGCACCTACGTTTTATCATCTCGTTGAACAGTACAGAATAGCACAAATTCGTTCGATTCGTATCAAAAGTCCTCTCTGGACCTAAAAATTTGGCGCCCAAAATTCTGTATAGTTACCTCAACTCTGACTCCAATAGTCCAGCACCAGCACCTGCTCTTTGTGGGGGCCGAGCAGTGCGCCAAAGGCTTTGTGGGCGGGGTGGGGCAGATAGATGGCCCGGTCTTCCTCGCTCTGAAAGCTGAGGAAGAAGCAGTGAGTATAGCCTCTGGCAATACCCTCGATGCTGACATTCGTGCCCCATTCAAAGCTGTGGATGGCGTCGATCTGGCCGGGCAGGGCGCGGAAGGCGTTTTCGATTTCGGCGATCTGTTCGGGTGTCGTCTCGTCTTTGAATTTGAATAAGACGACGTGGCGGAGAAGGCGGGTCGGTTCGCTCATAGACAGATGTTCCTTGTGTAGTGAGAGGGAGAGGAACGCAGATTGCGCAGAGGACACAGATTACACAGACTATACTTGACAAGGTGACAAAATGACCGGGTGACAAGGCCAAAAAAGGTCAGTTTATGCCCGTGTCTAGTATAAATCCGTACGAATCCGTCCTTTCCGTGTCCATCCGTGTTCTGTTTTTTGGCTCAGCGCCAAAGCCAGGCCAGCGACTCCGGCAGGATCGACGCGCCGTGCTCGAAGTTGTGCGCGCCGTCGCCGAATTCCAGGCGGTAGTCGTAGCCCGCAAAGTGCAAGGCCGCGGCCATTTGCAGGTTTGCCAGAGGCCAGTCCCCCGCGGGCCGGTCCAAATCGTTAGCCCCTGCCTGGAGAAAAACCCGGATTGGCTTGGGTTCGCTCTGGCGCACGAGGAAGGGGTAGACGTGGCCGCCCCGGATGTCGGTAAAGCTGCCCACGTGGCTGAGGACTTTGCGAAAGGCGTCGGGCCGCTGCCAGGCCACCGTCCAGGCGCAGATGCCGCCGGAACTCATCCCGCAGATGGCCCGCCGCTCCGGGTCGTCGGTCAGCCGATAGTCCGCGCCCACCCCGGGCAGCATCTCTTCCAGCAGAAAGCGGGCGTACTGGTCGCTGAGGGTGTCGTATTCAAAACTGCGGTTGCGCACTGGTTCTCGGTCGGGTCTAGTGGGCGGGAAGATACCGGGATCGATGAAAATGGCTATTGTCACGGGCATTTTGCCCTGGTGGATTAGATTGTCGAAGACGATTGGGGTGCGCACTGACCCTGCCACATCTGCATAGCGCGCCCCATCCTGAAAGACCATCACCGCCGCGGCTTCGTCACCGCTGTATTGGGCGGGGACATAGACGAAATAGTCGCGCACAGTGCCGGGGAAAATCTCACTGCGCCATTCGTGACGGGTCACTGCGCCCTGGGGCACGCCGGGCTGGGGCTGGGAAGCGCTTCCCAGCGGATAGGGGCCGGGGGTGGGAGCAGGAATTACAAAGCGGTCAGTCATCAGATTTATCCTCTGGGGAGTGGATGCTGGTGATTGTTCTGAATGCGGGTAGAAGTGTACCCATTCTTTCCGATTGATGCAAGCGAAGCAAAGATGTTCTGTTTGGTCCGGGCTTGCAATCCACCCCACTCTCCCGGATAATAGATAGGCCATTTTATCCCACTGAGGAGACCCTATGCGCGACCGCAAAGCTCTGTTGATTGTCATTTTCAGCGGACTGATCGTTCTGATCAGTATGGGCGTGCGCCAATCCCTGGGACTCTTTCTCGCCCCCATCACCGGGGATTTGGGTATTGGCCGGGAAAGTTTCAGCCTGGCAATGGCCCTGCACAATCTGCTCTTTGGCCTGCCCCTGCTGGGTATTCTGGCCGACCGCTACGGCGCCCGCTGGATTCTGGTGTTGGGCGGTCTTTTCTATGGGGCTGGCTTTCTGATCGTCTCGGCCCTGGGCAGCCCGGGGGGCCTCTTTTTGGGAATCGGCGTGCTCACCGGGCTGGCGTTGAGCGGCTCGTCCTATGTGGTAGTACTGGGCGCGGTGGCCCAGGTGATAGCGCCGGCGCGTCGTTCGACGGTCTTTGGGATGGTGACAGCGGCAGGCTCTTTTGGGATGTTTGCCCTGATTCCCGGCGCGCAATGGCTGCTGGAACGCTATAGCTGGCAGGGGGCATTTGTCGCCCTGGCCGGGCTGGTGGGGCTGATCTCCCTGCTGGGATTGGGCTTCCCCGTCCGCTCTGCAAAGAGAGCCGGGCGGGTGGACGCGAGCGAAGGCTTCGACTCCCTGGCGGTGGTGTTGAGCAAAGCCCGCACCCATTCGGGCTATCTGCTGCTGGTGGCGGGCTTCTTTGTCTGCGGCTTCCACGTGGCTTTTATCGCCACCCATATGCCCGCCTTCCTCACCGACAACGGCATCTCCGGCCCGGTCAGCGCCACGGCTCTCTCCCTCATCGGCATTTTTAACATCTTTGGCTCCCTCGCCTTTGGCCGTCTGGGAGACCGCTACCGCAAGAAATATCTGCTCAGTCTGCTCTACGGGCTGCGGGCGGTTGTGCTCAGCCTTTTCCTGCTGCTGCCCCTGACCAACACCACCGCCATTCTCTTTGGGGGCGCCATCGGCTTTCTCTGGCTGGCGACGGTGCCCCTGACCAGCGGCACTGTGGCCCAGATTTTCGGCTCCCGCTATCTCTCCACCCTCTACGGAATCGTCTTTCTCAGCCACCAAATCGGGGCCTTTTTTGGCGTCTGGCTGGGCGGGCGCATCTACGACAGCACCGGCTCCTACACAATCGTCTGGCTGGCCGCCATCGCTTTGAGCGTCATCGCTACCCTCATCCACCTGCCCATCACCGACCAGCCCTATGCGCGAACCCTCCAGCCACAGGTTGCCGCCGAAACGGTTTAGAAAATGACACAGAATCGCCAGTACCGACGACGCAACTTTCTTAAACAGAGCCTGCTGCTCTCCCTGGGCGCGGGATTGGCCGCCTGTGTGGGGAAAGCGGGTCAACCGGGAGGCAGCGGGGTGAGCCGACCGACAAGCACAGCAAAAGCGGGTGGGGCAATGCAAAGCAATCAGGCGGACGTACTGGTGATCGGCGCGGGGATTTCCGGGCTGGCCGCGGCCGCGGCCCTGCAAGAGGCGAGCTACGCGGTGATTGTCCTGGAAGCCCGCAATCGCATGGGCGGGCGGGTGTGGACAGACCGCTCCTGGCCGGATATGCCGCTGGATATGGGCGCGTCGTGGATTCACGGCGTCGACGGCAACCCCATCGCCGCAATCGCCGGGGACGCCCAACTCGCCACCCTTGCCACCGACTACGAAAATGTATGGCTCTATACCAGTGACGGGCGGCTGTTGGAGGATGACGAACACGACGCCGCCGAATCCAACGCCCAGGCCTATTTTGAGCAGGCGTTGGAAGAGGCTGCCGACCGCTACGACGGAGATGTATCCATTCAGCAGGCCCTGGACGATCTGTTGGCCGAGCAGCCGCTTTCTGCCGCCCAAAAGCGAATGCTGGACTATTTTGTCAACGCCACAACCGAACACGAATTCGCCGCGGATGCGGCTGATCTCTCCCTGGCTGTCTGGGAGCTGGGCGAGAGCTTCGGCGGGGAGGATGTGCTCTTCCCCGACGGCTACGACCGGATCGCTTCGATTCTGGCCTCGGGGCTGGACATCCGTCTGGAAACACCCGTGCGCTCGATTGCCTACAGCGAGGAGGGCGTAGCCGTGGAGACAGCCGCCGGTCGCTTCCACGGGGAGCGGGTGGTCGTCACCCTGCCTCTGGGCGTGCTGCAAAAGGGTGTGGTGGCCTTCGATCCACCCCTGCCCCCGGCCAAACAGGCGGCCATCGACAGCCTGGGCATGGGTCTGCTCAACAAAGTCTACCTGCGTTTTCCCCACATCTTCTGGCCCACAGAGCCGGACGTTCTCGGCTATATCTCTCCGGTCAAAGGCGAGTGGGCCGAGACCCTCAACATCGCCCACTATACGGGCTGGCCGGTTCTGCTCTGTTTTAATGCGGCCACCTATGGCCGGGCCATTGAAAAATTGTCCGATGGGGAGATTGTGGCCTCGGCGATGCAACGGCTGCGGGTGATGTTCGGGCCGGACATCCCAGAGCCGACGGGCTATCACATCACCCGCTGGGCGTCGGACCCCTACGCCTATGGCGCCTACTCCTATCTGCGCCCGGGCACAGATGGCGACACACTGGACGCGCTGGCCGCGCCTGTGGGGGAGCGGCTCTTTTTCGCCGGGGAAGCCACCTCCCGGGACTACGAGGCGACGGTCCACGGGGCCTATCTCTCCGGTCTGCGCGCCGCCGGGGAAATCATCGATTAGTCGAACCTCTGCACTCCCAACCCAACCCAACCCAACCCGAAATGACAGGAATGGCTATGCCCAACGAAACCGCCTTTACAATGGAGACCAGCAGCATCAAATACGGCCCCGGCGTGACCCGGGAAGTGGGCCACGATATGCGTCGGCTGGGCTGCCGGCGGGTGATGGTTGTCACAGACCCCCGGCTGGCGACCGGGGAGAGTGTGGCCGTCGTCCTGACCGCCCTGGGCAGCGCAGGCATCGACCCAGTTCTCTACGATCAGGTGCGGGTGGAGCCGACGGACATCTCCTTTGCCCACGCCATCGCCTTTGCCCGGGAAGGCGACTTCGATGGCTATGTGGCTGTGGGTGGCGGCTCGGTGATGGACACAGCCAAAGCCGCCAACCTCTACGCCACCTGGCCCGCGGACCTGCTGGCCTACGTCAACCCACCCATTGGCCGGGGCGAAGTGATCCCTGGCCCCCTCAAACCGCTGATTGCCATCCCCACCACCGCGGGCACGGGCAGCGAGACGACCGGTGTCGTCATCTTCGACTATACGCAAATGCACGCCAAGACCGGGATTGCCCACCGGGCCCTGCGCCCGGTGATGGGGATTCTGGACCCGGACAACACCCGCACGCTGCCCCCGATGGTGGCGGCCAGTTCCGGGCTGGATGTACTCAGCCACGCCCTGGAATCCCTGACCGCCATCGCCTTTGACCAGCGCGCGGCCGCGCAACGGCCCGAACTGCGCCCGGCCTATCAGGGGGCCAATCCCATCAGCGACATCTGGTCCAGCAAGGCCATTCAGATGCTGGCAGCCCACATTGTGCGCGCCATTCAGGACCCGGAAGACGACGAAGCCCGCAGTCAGATGCTCCTGGCTTCGGCCTATGCGGGCATCGGCTTTGGCAATGCCGGCGTACACCTGCCCCACGGTATGTCCTACCCCGTGTCGGGAATGGTGCGGGGTTACAACCCGCCCGGCTACCCCACGGACCACCCGATTATTCCCCACGGAATGTCGGTCATCCTCAATGCACCGGCTGTCTTTCGCTTCACCGCGGCGGCCAATCCCCAGCGTCACCTGCTGGGCGCGCAGCTGATGGGGGTGGATATTTCCGGGGTGGCCGAAGAAGAGGCGGGCGAGGTGCTGGCCTCGGCCATTATCGATCTGATGCAAAAGACCGGCGTGCCCAACGGTCTGGGTGCGATTGGCTTTACCGCCGCCGACATCCCCGCGCTGGTGGAAGGCACCCTGCCCCAACACCGGGTGACCAAACTTTCGCCTCGCCCCGCGGGGCAGGAGGAGCTGACGGCTCTTTTCAGGGACGCTATGCGCTATTGGTAGGGAAAGCCAGACGGCGGACGGCGGATCGATGCGGTTGTAACTGTTCACCCCCACCCAACCTCCCCCACTTTGGGGGAGAGTCGATCTGCTTCCCTCCCTGGAATGGGGAGGGGTAGGGTGGGGTGGCTGAATTTGCATCTCCGCGCTCATCGGTCTGGCCGCTTTCATCGCCGAGGAGGTCAGCGCCTTCCGCTGGATTTACCAGAAGTTTCTGCTGGTGCTGGGCGGACTGCTCATTCCCCTGGACTTCTTCCCGGAATGGCTGCAAAACATCTCCCGGGCCCTGCCCTTCGCCTGGATCATCTACGGTCCCGCCCGCCTCTTTGTAGACCCCAGCCCGGCGTAGCTGGCCGATGTGTTGCTCCGTCAGACCGGCTGGCTGGCTGGGATGGGAATAGCGGTGGCTATCTTCTATCGGTGGGTGGTTGGAGAGTTGACGATCAATGGTGGGTAAAAATGATGATGGGATGCTGAGATGATGGGGATCGTGACCCGCATCATCTCAGCATCCCATCATCCCCTTGGAAAAACAGACCTATGCGCAAAACACTTTCATTTCTCCTCTCCCTCTGGAAAACCAACCTCCTCTCGGCAATGGAGTATCGGGCGGCCTTTCTGTTGCAGGTCGGCGGGATGATGCTCAACAATGCGGTCCATTTTCTCTTTTGGGTCATCTTTTTCGACCGGTTCAAGGAGGTCAATGGCTGGGGGCTGATGGATATGCTCCTGCTCTATGGACTCGTCCATCCGGTGCGTCGCACTGTCCACGAAATGACTCTAGTCCGCAACCTCATCTGGACAGTGCGACGCACCAAAAACAGCCACTACGATTGTCGTCGCCTTTTTGGTTATTGTCCAAAGCCTGGCCTTCTGGTCGGGCAGCGCCACCCTCCTCACCAGCAGTGCGGTCAACGCCATCATCACCTTCGCCATCTACCCCATCACCCTCTTTGACGGTACAGCCAAACTGCTGCTCTTTACCCTCATCCCTGCCGCTTTTGTGGGTGCGCTGCCGGCCCAGTTTGTGCGGAACTTCGAATGGTCAAGTCTCGGCCAGCTACTTTTGGGCGCGCTGCTCTTTCTCGGTTTGGCAATTCTCGTCTTCTACCGGGGGCTGCACCGTTACGAGAGCGGCAGCGCCATTCAGGTGCGCATGTAGGATTTGTTGACTTGAAAATAGAACGCGGATAATGCGAAAAGGACGGATGGGCGCGGATTAAAAATCTGCGCAATCTGTGCTCCTATCTTCATCCCTGATTGTGCCCAGTCGGGTATGGACATTGATTTCTGAATACGAAATTGCTATTTGATTCGGCGTGGAATTTAGCGTATACTGCGCCCAGACGGTGATGTAGGCAGCGAGAGAGGAGATGCCTATGGCGACTTCGTATGTATTGGAACAGAAAGTCGATAGATTAGAAGATGCGATGGCTGAAATGGCCCGCGAGGTCGCGCGCACGTCCCGTGTAGTTGCCCAGACATCTCGTGAACTTGCAGATTTCAAGAGAGAGATGCAAGACTTCAAGAGAGAGATGCAGGACTTCAAGAGAGAGATGCAGGACTTCAAGAGAGAGATGCAGGACTTCAAGAGAGAGATGCAAGATTTCAAGAGGGAGATGCAGGACTTCAAAAACGAATCCCGTGCCGCCCGGCTGGATATGAACCGGCGCTGGGGTGAGTTGTCCAATAAAATGGGCACGATGGCCGAAGACCTGGTTGCGCCCAGTATTCCGCGTATCTTGCGCACGATGTTGGGTTGCCCCGGCGATGCAATCGATCAATCCGCCGTGCGTGTGCGCCGCCGTTCCAGCCAAAATCGGGAGATTCGACGCGAATTTGATGTGATCGCCTCCTGTGGTAACTATTTTTTGATCAACGAAACCAAAAGTAATCTCAACCCACGAGATGTAGAACAGTTTGTCGATACCCTATCCGTCGCTCGGGAATTCTTCCCGGAGGCAGCCGAAAAAAGTATCGTCGGCGTGCTGGCTTCCCTCTATGTAGACGAAAGCCTCGTTCGCTTTGCGGAGCGCAACGGTTTGATTCTCCTCGGCTTCGGCCAGGACGTGATGGATGTGCTCAACTCCACCGATTTTTCCCCACGACTCTTCTGATTTCCCGATTGCTGCCAATTTTATACATCTTGCCTGTTTTTTTAGATATCCCTCACTACCTGGAACGATTCTAAGTAAATTTGACAAATAGCTGCTGTTGTTCTATTATTCTTCCACAACTTAGAATCATTCTAGTTTTTGCGTGGGAATATCCCGACGAAATAGCCAATGCACACACTCCACGATTATCTCAACGCCCTGAAAACCGGCGGCTATCGTATTACCGATCAGCGCCGGGCTGTCTGTGATTTTCTGGCCGCCACGCCCACCCACCCTACGCCTTCGGATGTCTATGGCGCATTGAGCGCGACGCACCCGGAGATCAGCCGGGCCACTGTCTACAACACACTCAACGCGCTGCGGGATTTGGGTGCGATTGTGGAGATCAGCGTGGGCGGCGACCACACCCACTACGACACAAACCCAGAACCCCACGTCAATCTGGTCTGTCTACGCTGTGGGCAGGTGGTGGATTACGCGGGAGACGTGCCCCTGGCCGTGCTCTACGAAACAGTCCACGCCCAGACTGGCTTTCAGGCCGTCTCGGCCCAGGTGCAAATGGTGGGCTTTTGCGCCGAATGCCAGACCCGCAAACGGGACGAAATCCGCCGCCAGCTACAGGCGTCGGCTACTATTTAACCGTCAGGAATACCTTTCTGGTTCTGGTGCGTCGCACTCTCCAGAAGATATATCTTGGCCCCAGATGTCGGCGGACAATACGACGCACCGAGTTCTTGACAGTTACTATCTCTCCAGCAGAGGGGACAAAGCAATGACAACCCAACCGATAAATGCCACTTTGGAACAGACTTCCAGCGCTGTCCGATCAGCCCAACGGGGTGGCGGCAACAGCCTGGCCCGTGCCCTGCTTACCCCCGCCTTCTGGCGGGAGAACCCGGAACTGGCCCTGGCCGCCATTACCCTCATCGCCCTGCTGGTGGGCTGGATCGGCGGCAGTCTGACCGATACACTCCCCGGCTGGGCCATAACTGTTGCCGCGCTGATTGCCTTTGTGGCCGGCGGCATTACCGGCACACGGGAAGCCCTGGCCGACGCCCTGAAATGGGAGCTGAACATCGACTTTCTGATGGTTACAGCGGCTCTGGGCGCAGCCTTTATCGGCGAATGGGAGGAGGGCGCGCTGCTGCTCTTCCTCTTCACCCTGAGCGGCGCGCTGGAAGGCTTTGCCCTGGATCGCACCCGCAAGGCGATTGAGGGGCTGATCGAACTGCGCCCGGAGACGGCCTGGCTGCGTCGGGGAGATGAACTGATCGAGACGGCGGTGGACGATTTGCAGCCGGGGGATGTGGTGGTTGTGAAGCCCGGCGAGCGGCTGCCCGTGGACGGGGTGGTGGTGCGGGGTACAAGCACCTGCGATCAAAGCCCCATCACCGGCGAGAGCGTGCCCGTCTATAAAGAGCCGGGCAGCGATGTCTTCTCCGCCACCATCAATGGCAGCGGCGCGCTGGATGTACAGGTGACGAAGCTCGCCAGCGAGAGCACCCTGAGCAAAATCATCCAACTGGTGCAGGAGGCCCAGGAGGACGCCGCGCCCACCCAGCGGCTCATCGACCGCTACAGCCAGCCCTACACCCTGACAGTTATCGGCGCGACGCTGCTGGCAATGCTGATTCCCTGGCTCTTTGGCAGCGAACCCTTCAGCGAGACCCTCTACCGGGCGATGACGCTGCTGGTGGTCGCCAGCCCCTGCGCGCTGATCATCAGCACACCGGCCAGCATTCTGAGCGCGATTGCCGCGGCGGCCCGGGGCGGCGTGCTTTTCAAAGGCGGGGCCTATCTGGAAAAGACAGCGCAGATCGATGTGCTGGCCTTTGACAAGACGGGGACTCTGACCTACGGGAAGCCCGAACTAACCGACATTCGCCCGCTCAACGACTACAGCGTGGAGGATGTGGTGCGTATTGCCGCCGGCGCGGAGAGCCTGAGCGAGCATCCGATTGCCCGGGCGATTCTCAACCGGGCGCTCAAAATGGGGCTGGAAATCGAGGAACCCCAGGAATTTCGTTCCATCGCCGGCCACGGCATCCAGGCCATCTACCAGCGGGGCAACCAGCAGGAGATCATCTACATCGGCAACGATCGGCTCTTTATGAGCGAGTCCATGGACCTCTCCCCGGCGATTCGGATGGTTGGCAGTTCGTTGCAGAAGCAGGGCAAGACCGCTATGCTGGTGGTGCGGCGCAGCACTGTGGAGGATACGCTGGGCGATGACCGAGACTGGGAAGTGGTGGGCTATCTGGCTGTGGCCGACACCCTGCGCGAGAACGCGGCGGCGAGTATCGCTGCCCTGCGCAAAGTGGGTGTCCGAAAGATGGCGATGCTGACCGGGGATAACCACAGCGTGGCCGAAGCCATTGCCCGTCAGGTCGGGCTGGCTGATGAGGATGTCTACGCCGAGCTGCTGCCGGAGCAGAAGGTGGAGATTGTGCGTCGGCTGGCTCTGGAGGGTCGGGTGGCGATGGTGGGGGACGGGGTGAACGATGCGCCTGCGCTCGCCACGGCCAGCGTGGGTATCGCGATGGGCGCGGCGGGCACGGATGTGGCCCTGGAAACCGCGGACATTGTGCTGATGTCCGACGACCTGAGCAGAATCCCCTTTGCCATCGGGCTGAGCCGCAAGGCCGAGAGGATTGTGCGCCAAAATCTCGTCTTCTCTTTGGGGGTGATGCTAACCCTCATTCTGCTGACGATTGTCGCCCCGCTGATTGTGCCGGGCTTCCGCCTGCCCCTGCCTCTGGGCGTTGTCGGCCACGAAGGCAGCACGCTGATTGTGGTAATGAATGGGCTGCGGATGTTGGCGGTACGCAAATAAAAAGCAACTGTTCAGTCACCCGCTCCAGTTTCCTCCCCGGAATGGGGAGGTTGGGTGGGGGTGAGCAGTTACTATTTTCCGTGGTCAGAAAGCACATTCTGCCTGAGTCGTCACGATTTCTCCTTCTACAGCGTCAGGTCGGCGACATCCAGGCTGCAAATTTGGGAAAAGCCGTCGAGTACTTCTACAAAATAGAGCCAACGGCGTTCTGGACCCAGAAAGGGGTGGGCGTGATAGCGTTGGCCGCGCACAATCGGCGTCAACGCCCGCAGCACTTCCACCCGCTGTTTTTTCGGATCAAAGGCATTGTGAACCCACAGCAGTTGGTGGCCTTCGCTTCCCATCTGATTCTCGAAGAAGTTAGCCAGCCCCGCCGGGTCCCGCCCCGTGTGGACATAGCCGACGCCGGGCAGCCGGGCTTCCACAAAGCTGTCATCGGCCAGATCGTAGCGGCCAATCCAGACTTCCCGCTGACCGTCTACGTCGCCATTGGCTTCGTAAAAAATACCCCGTTCGGTGATGACGTTGTGACAGATCGCCCCGTTCCCCTCGCTCCGAGGACGCAGCACCCGCTCGTCCGAGCCGTCGATGCGCATACTCCACATCCCGTTTTCGCCCTGTACGTGGTTGAGAAGCAGCCGCTGGTTGTCCAGAAAAAAGACGTGATGGACGTGAAAGGGAATCTCCTTCACGTCCCGATAGATGCCGGTGGCGGTGTCGATGAGGCCGACGGTGCAGGGCAGGGCGTTGCGCCAGGGTTGAAAGTCAAAGGGCTGGCGCATCACTTGCAGCGCTTCCCGCTCGGCCAGGGCCTGGGCGAACTGTGCCCGGTCGGCGTGGATAAAGGCGTAGTGGCGGCCATCCGGCGAGAAGCCGCTCTGCCCGATGGGTACACGTCCGGCCAGGTCATAGACCCGGCGGTTTTCCAGCGTCTCCAAATGGGTGGCGCGTAGCTCCTCGTCCTGAAAATACCAGACCTCCCGGCCCACCCCATTGAGCGCGGCCAGGTGAGCGTAGACCCCCCGCACCCGCTGCTCACACCAGATGGCCCAGCCGCTGTCCACGGTTCTGCCGTCGCTCAATTGGGTGATCTCGCCGCTTTCCAAATCCAGCCGGTAAAGTTGCACCCAGCCGCCCCGCTCGCTGTGGAAGATCAGATAGCGGTTGTCCGGGGTGATGGAATCGACGAAATAGTAGAGGGGGTAGGAAAAGGCGGGCGCGCTGGTCAAACGGCGCAGGCTGCGGCCCGTCTGTGGATCGGTGGTCGTGTACCACTCGGCGGGGAAGGTGCTTCCGATAGGCATTGCAAACTCCTTTGATTTGTGGCTGGTTTTGGGGTATGCTTGTGTTGCGCTGTGTGGCGATCTGTTTGGGGAGGTGTGTAAATGACGTACCCGTTTGTCGGTATGAATCCCTATTTGGAGCGAGCGTCCTTGTGGCCGGATGTTCATCTCGAATTGATGCGAAATATCCGTTTGGTTCTTGCTCAGTCCATTGCGCCAAACTATTATGTGGCTGTAGAAGAACGTACTTATATCACAGCGCTCGATCTGGATTCGTTCGTCGGGAGGCCGGATGTGGCATTGATTGGACCGCCCACACCTGTTTTGGCGGGCGTGGCATTTGCGCCGGTGAATGGAAATGCCGTTTCTGTGATTGTGCCGGTTTCGGAAGATGTGCGTGAACGCTATCTGGAAATCCGCACGCGGGGCACGGATCGGGTGATTACTGTCATCGAAGTACTGTCGCCAGCCAACAAAGCCAGCGGCGAAGGGCGGCGGGTCTACGAAGAAAAGCGGCGCACTGTTCTGGATTCGGCCACAAACCTGGTGGAGATAGACCTGTTGCGGGGTGGCGAACCCATGCCCGCCTATCCCCAAAGCCCAAGCGACTACCGGATTTTGGTCAGCCGCGGCTGGGAGCGTCCGCGCAGTCTTCTCTACCCCTTCGATCTGCCCAATCCGATCCCGGCTGTTCCCATCCCTCTCCAAAAAGGCGAGGATGCGCCCCGTCTGGCGCTGGGCGAATTGCTGCCCCGCATCTATGACGAAGTACGCTACGACCTGCGCATCGACTACACCGCGCCGCCGCCACCACCGAGATTGACTACAAAACAATCCGCCTGGCTGGACGAAGTGCTGCGGGAAGCGTCTCTCCGCTAGACAGCCTGCTGATCACATCCTTTGCAGATCAGCGCAAAGCGGCTGGCAATTTCCGTTTGATACTCCACCCGCACGGGCACATCCCCTGCCGCGCAGAAATCGCACTTGCCCCGCTGCTGGTAGAGAGAGCGTGTGGAGCGCAACATCTCCCGGCGGCTCCGCTCTTTTTGGCTGGGCAGGGCGAACATCTCCACAAAGCGGCGCACCTGCACATCCGCTTCGTTCTCCACGGCCCGGTCAAAGATGGGTTCCAGGGCCGGGTCCGTCGGGCAGCCGCCGTCTTCCAGCGTGTGCCAGGCGGCCCGGCGCACGCGGACGTCCGGGTCTTCCATCATCCGGTAGAGGGCTTGCCAGGCGTCCTCCACCCGCCGCCGCAGGTGACAGGGGCAGAGATTCTCGGCAGCTTCCAGCCGATCTTCGGCGTCATCGCTGGCGGCCAGGGCGATCAGCCGCTCGATTTCGTCGCCCCGCACCCGCTTTTCGCCGGGACGGAAGGCGGCTTTCTGGTGGCGGTTGAGGGTTTTTTGTGGCATTTCTACTGCTCCCGTTATACAAATGCGGATTCATCGATCCTCGTGTACCAAATCGTCTACGAAGAAAAGCCGTTCATCCTCATCCATTGCATCCCAATTCAGACCCCTCTCAACGGCACGTCGGCGCCAGGCCGTTTCCCCCAAATTTACACGCTCCTGGCGTTTTGCCTTTCCCGCTTGAGCGAGTGTGTAGAGTACGCGGCGCTGAACCTGCGGCTCCAATTGGGCATACAATGAAACAATCTGTTCATTGGTCAGTTCTAGGGTCGCTGTCATTTCGATGCTCCTCTGATGGATCACAGCACTTTTCGCAGATGCGCTGTAATAGTGGGGATCATACCACCGGACAGAGGATCGGGTCAATGCCGCGCAGCGAACCAGAACGCGCCGGAAATGGCGTTTGACATATTTCCGAGAATAGTCCAAAGTTTGTCTGTTCTTCCTGCAACCCATCCACCCCATACGAGGAATCCTGTGACTACCCTACCCTTCGACAACGACCTGAAACTTTTCGCTCTGATGAAAGAACAACTCTACGCCGCGGTTCTCTGCGACGCCCTGGATCAGGTGGGCTACCGCCAGCAGGCCATGCGCGCCGACATCCGCCCCATTTACCCGGAGGCGGTGGTGGTGGGTCGGGCGCTGACAATGGAATCGGTGGATGTCTACGCGCCGGAGGAGAATGTCTACGAGCACGAGATTGCGGCGGTGGACAGCCTGAAGCCGGGGGATGTGATGGTGGCCTCCACCCAGCGCTCCACCCGCACCTGCGTCTGGGGGGAGCTTCTCTCCACCGCGGCTATGGCCCGGGGCGCCAACGGCGCGGTCATCGACGGCTATACCCGGGATGTGCGGCTGATCCAAAAGATGGGTTTCCCCCTCTTTTCCACCGGCATCTACCCCGTAGACTCGGCTGGCCGGGGCGAGGTGATCCACTATAACCGCATCATCGAGTGCGGCGGGGTCGTCGTCTCCCCCGGTGATCTGATCTTCGGGGATTACGACGGGGTGGTTGTAATTCCCAAAGAGGCACTGCGGGCTGTGGTGGAGCGGGCCGTGGCAAAGGTGGAGGGAGAGAGCATTACACGGGCGGAGTTGCGCAAAGGCGCGACATTGCGCCAGGTCTTCGACAAATATGGGGTGCTATAAGACGGAACTACCCGGCTGGTAATGCAATGAGCCAGGGCAGCGCGGTCAGGGCAGGACGATGTGGAAATCTACTGCGCCATGCCGCGTCATCCGCGTTCTATCTCTTGCCTCTCCGACAGTCTGCTAGCGGGTCTGCTTGCGCCCCGTCCCCTGCTGGTGGAGGCGGGGCAGCGGGCCTATGACTTTCTGGAAGAGGGGTTGGGGTAAGGCGTGGCGCAACGATCTGATTTCCTTGAGAGATTTTCTCCTATGCTCACAAAACAACTGGATCGGAACGATGCCCGGCTTGCTTTTCTGGCGTCGATGCTCTCTCTGCTGGTCTTCGGCCTGACCACTGCCCCTTCTGTGGTGGCTGGGGATGTCGCCGAATTGCAGTATCTCCCTTCCCGGTTGGGCATTCCCCACCCCAACGGATACCCTTTCTACATTCTGCTGGGTTGGCTCTGGTCCAAGATGCCCCTTTCCACCCTGGCCTGGCGTATGAGTTTTCTGTCGGCTGGGTTAGGGGCCGTCTGTGTGGGTCTGGCCTACCTGCTCTTCCGTTTGACTGGTCTGCGTCGGATGTCTTCTTTGGCTGGTGCGCTGACTTGGGCTTTTCAGCGGGCTTTCTGGCTTTACGCCGGATTGGCCCACCGATATACTCTGTTGATGCTGATAGGTATTGGCCTGCTGCTGGCGATGTCGTTCTGGCGCAAGAGGGGCGAACCGCGCTGCTTTTTGCTGGCGGCGTTGTTGGCCGGGCTGGGGATGGCAAGCCATATAGCTTCCCCGCTCTTCTTTTTGCCGGGTGCCATTCTTCTTATATGGCCCGGTCACATCCGTTTTCCCTCGGCAAAGCTGATCGGCGCTGCGGTGTTGTTAGCCCTGTTGCCGCTGCTGCTTTACGCCTACATCCCGCTGCGCGGCACAGGTATCTGGAACAATTCGCCCTTTAACGAAATCTATCAGACTCCGTTGGCCGTCCTGAACGGTATCATCCATCCCCGTTTTGCACCCGATGCAGCCACCCTATGGCACTATTTCACAGCAGGTAGTCCCGGCAGTCTAGGCGAAGTATTGAGCAAAGCCGTTGGCAATACGTGGTTTGTATCGGAATTGGTCAGAGACGAAATCGGCGTCGTCTGGCTGGGGCTAGGATTGAGCGGACTGCTGCTGACAATCTGGCGGGATCGGGCCTGGGGCGCGGCCATATGGACGTTGCTGGTGAGTGACATCCTGTTGGCCTTCTACTACCGACAGGGCAATGTCTCGGCCTATTTTCTGCCAGCTTCCTTTGTGATCGTCGTCGGTATGGCAGAAGTAATGAACGGTGTACAGCGACTGAACTCTCGCCTGCTCCGTCAACCCCAGCCTACCCCTCCCCGGAATGGGGAGGGAAGTGGATCGACTCCTCCCCCACTGTGGGGGAGGTTGGGTGGGGGTGAGCGGTTACATCTCGGCAGATTCATCCCGTGGTCGTCTGCTGTTGTTGCTTTGGCTTGTGTGGCTCTGCCGCTAGTATTTCTATCGCGCAACTTTCAGGCCGCCAATCACAATGACGACTGGGCTATGGATGCCTACTGGCGCACTGTTCTCTCCCTGAACCTGGAGCAAGGAGCAGGATTGGTAGCCCATTGGAGCGATCTGACGCCACTCTGGTATTTCCAGCAAGCCGAAGGCCGACGGCCAGACTTATTAGGGCTTTACCTGCCTACCCTAACACAAATCAAGGAAGGACTGCTGCAAGGCAACACTGTGTATCTAGCCGGTCCGTTGTCCGGCTGGTACAGCAACCTGCAACAGGAAATGCGACTGACCCCGTGGGGTCCGCTGGTGCGGTTGGACCTAGCCGATGCTCCCCCCCCAGCGGTCAAATCACAGAAAAATACATTCGACAAAACATTGGGCAATGTTCTTGTTTTGCATTCAGGCTCCCTGCTTACAGATGAGGCAATATCCGCCGGACAATCGACCTCGCTGACGTTGACCTGGACCAGCCTGGCCCCTATCCAACGCGACTTGCACATCTCGCTGCGCCTGCGTCAAAATGGACGGTTAGCGATGCAGCAGGATGAGCGTATCATCTCACCCTGGTTTCCTCTGGATACGGTAGAACCATCTCTGGATTTCTGGAGCCTGCACAGACTGCGTATCCCAGAAGGTCTTCAGCCTGGACAATACGCTTTACAGGCGGTTATCTACGAACTGGATGGGCCAGAACTGTCGCTGGACAGTGGCGGTGCGGAAGTAAATCTGGGCATATTGCACATTGCGCCCCAGATAGTCAACCATCGCCTGCCAATGCCAGCTATCACCCTGGCCCCGTGCATCGAACTGGTTGCCCTTCGTCCTGATGCCACGACTGCCCTGATTGGCGCCCAATTTGGTGTGCAACTGCTCTGGGAAGCGCGCTGCCAGCCGACCAATGAAGTGGCCCTGCGCTTCTTTATCCAAAATGGGACAGGCCGACAGGAGATAGATCATCGCCCATTGGACGCGCTTTACCCGCCCACCCAATGGAAGGCTGGACAGCGTGTACTGACAAAAAGTATCCTGCGTTTGCCTGGCAATCTGACAGAAGGAGCGGCATCGCTCAGCCTGGATGCTGTCGATCCAGCCAGCGGGCAGCCCTTCGGTCGTCATTGGGGGGCCCTGCCCCTGCCGGGAAGCGCAGGGATCACCAGACTCTCGCTGGCAAACCGACCCCACCAAACAGATGCACCGCCTATGGCAAACCGCGTAGACGCATCGTTCGGTGGTCAGATACGCTTGCTCGGTTACCAACTATCGACAGACAGTACCACTGGCGCGCTCACCGTCAGGATGGCCTGGCAGACAGAACAGGTAATGGATCAGAGTTACAGTGTGTTTCTTCACCTTTTGGACAGTGACGGGCAGATTGTCGCCCAACGTGACGCCGTCCCGCGCGACGGTCAATTGCCAACCAGCATCTGGCTGCCGGGAGAAGTCGTGACCGATAGTTATGTTTTGCAGCCCGCACAGCCACTGACGGCAGGAACCTATACTCTGATCGCGGGGCTTTATGACTCCACCAACTGGCAGCGCTTGCCGGTAGAGAGTACACAAACCAGCGGATCTGGCGATTTCATCACACTTGACACCATCACCTATCCACCCAACGTAAACGAATAGACAGACAAATGGCAACCTTCTGGCAGACCCTCCAATCTCCGCCCAGCGAATTTACCGTCATCCCCTTCTGGTTCTGGAACGACGACCTGGACGCGGGCGAACTGCGCCGTCAGATCGCCGACTTCCAGGCCCACGGGGTGGACGGCTTTCTCATCCACCCCCGGGTCGGCCTGCCCCGCTCCCTGGGCTGGATGTCCGAGGAACTGCTCCACTTCTACGACATCGCCATCGAAGAAGCCACCCGCCGAGGAATGCAGGTCATCCTCTACGACGAGGGAATGTACCCCTCCGGCTCCTCGTCGGGACAGGTGGTGGCGGAGAACCCGGCCTACCAGTGCCGCTGTCTGGCGAAGATCGACCTCCCACCCAGCGTACCTGTTCAGCCACCCCACCCTACCCCTCCCCAGTCTAGGGAGGGAACTGGATCGACTCCTCCCCCACAGTGGGGGAGGTTGGGTGGGGGTGAGCAGTTACCACCCGGCGCAGAACCCAAACTGGCAGACGGCCAAACCCTCGTCGCCGTCGTGACCCGACAGGACGGCCAGCGGGTCGCGGTCATCGACCGCCCGATGGACGCCTTCATCCGGGGACTCCACTACACCGGCGAGGGCGAGAACGAAGACGCCAGGTTCGAGGACGAACCCCCCGCCGGCGATCTCCTCAACCCGGACGCGGTGGACTGCTTCATCCGTCTGGTCTACGACCGCTTCGCCACCCGCTTCCGTCAGCACTTTGGCAGCACAGTCATCGCCATCTTCACCGACGAACCCAGCCCGGTCGGTCGCCCCCGGGAGCGGGGCATCTGGCCCGGCACAACCGGCATCCTGCCCGAAATCAACCGCATCCTGGGCTACGACTTCACCCCCCACCTGCCCGCGCTCTGGTACGACGACGAGCCGGACGCCGCCCAGCACCGGGCCGAATACACGAGGGCCATCGGTCTGCGTATGGAAGAAGTCTGGTATCAGCGGCTGCACGACTGGTGCCAGCGCCACGACCTGCCCCTCACCGGCCACCCCGCCGAGGCCGACGACCTGGGCGCGGAGCGCTACTTCCACATCCCCGGCCAGGATTTGGTCTGGCGCTGGGTCCTGCCCGACCACCCCAGCAGCCTGGAAGGCCGCCAATCCACCCAGGGCAAATGCGCCTCCTCGGCAATGATCCACCTGGGCCGCCGGCGCAACCTCAACGAACTGTGCGGGGCCTACGGCCACGGCCTGACCTGGGCGGAGATGAACTGGCTGGCCGACTGGTGCTTCATCCGCGGCGCAAATCTCCTCGTGCCCCACGCCTTCTACTACTCCATCCGGGGCATCCGCCGGGACGAGCGCCCGCCCGATGTCGGCCCCAACAGCCCCTGGTGGGATCGCTACCCGGTCTACGCGGCCCGCTGCGCCCGCCTCTCCTGGCTCAACACCGACAGCCAGCACATCTGCCACACCGCTATTCTGGGTGCGTCGGATCACCTGCCCTGGCAAGCCGCCAAAGTCCTCTTCCAACACCAGCGGGACTTCAATTATCTGGAAGAGCGCCACCTGTGGGAGGATGCCCAGGTAGACGAGACCGGCATCCGCATCGCCGGGATGCACTACGCCGCGCTCATCCTCGACCAGCCGCCCCACCCCTCTGCTGCACCTGCCCTCGCTCTTTTGGAAGAAAGCGGGCGTCTGATCCGCCACGCCCCCGACATCCCCGCCACACAATTGGTCGCCCGCCTGGACCCGCTGGTCCCACCGGACGTGACCGTACATCCGCCCGCGCCGGGTCTGCGGGTGAGACACATTCATAAGGACGGGATGGATGTACGGATGCTTTTCAACGAGCGGAGCGAGCCGCTGGCAACGAATATCCATCTGGCGGGCGCGGGCGCGCTGCTCCGGGTTGACCCCGCGACGGGTGAGCGGGTAGAATTTGTCAATGGCAGCGAATTGTCACTGGTTGGATATGAACTGGTCCTGCTGGTGGCAGATACTCGCACTGCTCACACTTAGGGCTTGTCAAAAAATAACTTCCCGTTTTGGTGCGTCGCACTGTCCAGATGAGGTCGCGGACTAGAGTCATTTCGTGAACAGTGCGACGCACCGGATGGAACGAGTCCTTAGCCCACCTGTCTATTGTCACTGTAGGCGTAACTACCCAAATACTCAGCCACGATTTGCGTGCGGAAACGTGAAGATGTGAAACGTGAGATCGGGTGACGACACCTCACGTTTCACGTTTCACCGGTCTGGCCGAGGAGCTAACCCATACGCGTTAGTAACTGTCAAGAAATAACGCAAGGGTTTCGCAGAGACGATTCCCGGAATCAGACCGGTAACTTATTGCTTGACGCTTACTAAACGGATGCCGATAGACCGACCGAGCATCTGCTTCCCTTCAACTTTTCAGGAGAACCGACGATGAAAGGTGTAGCAAAGACAGAACGGGGCAAGGGCAATGTGGCGATGATCGACATCCCAGAACCCCAAGCCGTCCCCGGTTATGTAGTCATCGAAGTCCAGGCAGCCGGCGTTTGCGGAACCGACCTCCACATCTATCACGACGAATACCCCTCCTTCCCGCCGGTGATTCTGGGCCACGAGGTGGCGGGTATTGTAGCCGCGGTAGGAACTGGGGTGGATAGTTGCGCGCCCGGAGACCGGGTGACCAGCGAACCCTACTTTTTCCTCTGTGGTCACTGTCTCTTTTGCCGGGACGGATTCCCCAACCAGTGCCCCCAGCGTCGCTCCATCGGCAGCGGCGTACACGGCGCTTTCACCCGCTATGTGCTGGTCCCCGGCCAGAATGTCCACATTCTGCCGCCGAACGTGAGTCTGACCGCCGGCGCGCTCGCCGAACCCCTGGCCTGCTGTGTCCACGGCCTGGAGATGACCCGTGTGGAACCCAGCGACACAGTGGCTGTGGTGGGGCCAGGTGCGATTGGCCTGCTGGCGGCCCAGGTGGTGAAGGCAGCCGGGGCCCGGGTGGTGCTGTTGGGCACGGCAGCCGACGAGGAGCGGCTGGCCCTGGCCCGTTCCCTGGGCATCGACGTAACGGTGAATGTCCAGGCGGAAGATGCCCTGGGCCTTGTCACCGGGCTGACCGATGGACTGGGCGCGGATGTGGTCTTTGAATGTTCCGGCGCAGAGGCCGGCGCGCAACTGGCTCTTGCCCTGACCCGCCGCCGGGGGCGCTATTGCCAGATGGGGCTGATCGGGCGACCCATCCGCTGGGATTTGGAGCAGGTCTGCTTCAAGGAATTACAGGTCCACGGCAGCTTTGCCACTGTGCCCAGCGCCTGGCGCAAGGCGCTGACGCTGCTGGCAAAGGGCCAGGTGCAGACAGAACCCCTCGTCTCCCACACCCTGCCCATCGGCGATTGGCAGGAAGCCTTCTCCCTCTTTGAAGCGCGCAAAGGGGTGAAAATCCTGCTTACACCTGAATAATCTCCTATCCTTCAATCGCTTTTTCTGCTCGTGTGGCCCATTTGCAGAATAGGCCACACGACCGGCTGACACCGATAACAACGAAAATGTACGTCGGACTGTTAGTCCGACTGGCCTGTTCTGTTGCAGGTCGGACTGACAGTCCGACGTACGAATGGCTATCTTCAGAATAGCCCGTCGGCTGTTATGATTAGACAAATTCCCTGACGTATCTCAAACACAGCCGAAAATTTGTCAGCCATACTGCCGCTGGGTATGCGGGGTTTGCCAAACTGTCAAGGAGCCGAGCGATGAAAGGTCGATTATTTGAAACCAGTATTGTTGAGCTGCAAGCCAGAATGGAGAGCGGGGCAAGCAGCGCCCATGCGATTACGGCGGCCTATATTGACCGAATCCGAACGATTGACACCCTTCTCCATTCGGTGCTGGAAGTCAACCCGGATGCGCTGGAAATCGCCGCCGAACTGGACGAGGAACGCCAGCGCAGTGGCCCCCGGGGACCCCTGCACGGCATCCCCATTCTGCTCAAAGACAACATCGACACCGGCGACCGGATGCTGACCACCGCCGGTTCTCTGGCCCTGGTCGGCTCCCGGCCCGCCCAGGATTCCACAGTGGCCGAGCGGCTGCGCAAAGCCGGCGCGGTGATCCTGGGCAAGGCCAACCTGAGCGAGTGGGCCAACTTTCGCTCCACCCACTCCATCAGCGGCTGGAGCGCCCGGGGCGGCCAGTGCCAAAACCCCTATCGCATCGGCCACAACCCCTGCGGCTCCAGTTCCGGTTCGGCTGTGGCCGTCTCCACCAATCTGGCCGCGGCGGCCCTGGGCACAGAGACCGACGGCTCGATTGTCTGCCCCGCGGCCACCTGTGGCATTGTGGGCATCAAACCCACCGTCGGTCTGGTCAGCCGGGCCGGGGTGATCCCGATTGCCCACAGCCAGGATACGGTGGGGCCGATGACCCGCACAGTGGCCGACGGGGCCGCGCTCCTGGGCGCGCTGACCGGGCTGGACCCCCGAGACAGGGCCACCCAGTCCAGCGCCGAGCATTTTACCGCCGACTATACCCAATTCCTCGACCGGGACGGTCTGGTCGGGGCACGTATCGGTGTGGCGCGGGAACGCTATTTCGGCTATCACACAGAGACCGACGCGGTGATCGAACAGGCGATTGGGGCAATGCAGGCAGCGGGTGCGGTGATTGTGGACCCGGCCAATATCCCCACGGCCACGGATGATCGGGTGCGGGAGAGCGAGCTGGTCGTTCTGCTCTACGAATTGAAGGCGGATATGGCGAGCTATCTGGCCACCCGTGTGCCGGGCCGGGCCGATCTGCCCCAGTCCCGCTCCCTGGCCGATCTGATGGCCTTCAACCGGGCTTTTCCCGATTTGGAGTTGGAGCTTTTCGGGCAAGAGCTTTTTGAAATGGCCTGGCAGAAGGGCGATTTGGACGACGCGGTCTATCGGGAGGCGCTGGCCCTGGGCAGACGGCTGGCCGGGCCAGAAGGCATCGACGCGGTGATGGACGCCTACCGCCTGGACGCGCTGGTTGCCCCCACGGGCGCGCCGGCCTGGGCCAACGACCCCAAGTTGGGCGACCGCTATGTGGGCGGCAGCTCCCGCCCGGCTGCGGTGGCCGGCTATCCGCTGATTACCGTGCCCGCTGGCTTTGTAGAGGGCCTGCCCGTGGGTATCACATTTATGGGCGGGGCCTGGAGCGAACCGACGCTGATTCGGCTGGCCTACGCGTTCGAGCAGGCGACGCTGGCCCGGCGTGCGCCGAAATTGTAGGTCGGACTGGTAGTCCGACTGCTTCGTAGGTCGGACTGCCAGTCCGACTGCTTCGTAGGTCGGACTGGTAGTCCGACTGCTTCGTGGGTCGGACTGGCAGTCCGACTGCTTCGTGGGTCGGACTGGTAGTCCGACTGCTTCGTGGGTCGGACTGCCAGTCCGACGTACCAAATGGAGTAGCGATGACAAACCTACCCAATGTCTACATTTGCGCCGCCCTGCGCACGCCGATTGGTCGTCACGGAGGCGCGCTGTCGTCCATCCGCCCGGATGATCTGGCCGCGTTTGTGATCCGAGCGCTGGTGGAACGGACGGGCGTAGACCCCGCGTCCATCGAAGATGTGCTGCTGGGCTGCGCCAACCAGGCCGGGGAGGACAACCGCAATGTGGCCCGGATGGCCCTGCTCCTGGCCGGGCTGCCCCAGGAGGTGGCGGGCGCAACCCTAAACCGGTTATGTGGTTCGTCGATGGAGGCGGTGCATAGCGGCACGCGCCAGATACTAACCGGCGACGCGGCGGTTGTGCTGGCGGGCGGTGTGGAGTCGATGAGCCGGGCCCCTTTTGTAATGCCCAAAGCGGATCGGGCCTTCCCCACCGGGGATGTGACCGTCCACGACACAACCCTGGGCTGGCGCTTCCCCAACCCAAAGCTGGCCGAGCTTTTCCCCCTGGAAGGGATGGGCGAGACCGCCGAAAATATCTACGACCGGATGCCCATCAGCCGGGAGGCGCAGGACGCCTTCGCCTACGAGAGCCATCTGCGCGCGGTGGCCGCGGGCCGGGCCGGGCGCTTTGACGACGAGATTGTGCCCGTCCCTGTGCCCCAGCGCAAGGGCGAGCCGGTCTGGGTGGTCAACGACGAGCATCCGAGGCCAGACACGACACCGGAAAAGCTGGCCCAACTGCGCCCGGTCTTTCGCAAGGGGGGCACTGTCACCGCGGGCAATGCCAGCGGTATCAACGACGGCGCGGCCGCGCTTCTGCTGGCCGGGGAGACGGCGGTGGCGGCGCAAGGATTGCAGCCGATGGCCCGGATTGTCTCGATGGCCGTGGCCGGTGTGGACCCCCGGGTGATGGGGCTGGGGCCGGTGCCCGCCAGCCGCAAAGCGTTGCAGCGGGCCGGGCTGACGGTGGACGACATCGGCCTGGTGGAACTGAACGAAGCCTTTGCCGTGCAGGCGTTGGCCTGCATCCGGGAATTGGGGCTGGATCGCAGCCGGGTGAATGTCAACGGCGGCGCGATTGCCCTGGGCCATCCCCTGGGCTGTTCGGGGGCGAGAATTCTCACAACACTGGTCCACGAAATGGCAAAACGGCCCGATGTGCGGTATGGTTTAGCAACGATGTGTATCGGCGTCGGCCAGGGCATCGCCACGATTGTGGAAAGAATAGAAGTGGAAAGAATAGAACACGGATAAAAACGGATGGGATGGATTTTCACGGATTCTCCCAGCCGCTACAGGTTTGTCCATTACCACCCATTTACAAAGGAATCGCACTGTGTCAACCTCTCTGAAAGTCGGCGTTATCGGCGTCGGCGGTATTGCCAAAACCCATATGCCCGGCTGGGCGGCCTCGGACATTGCCGAGGTGGTGGCGGGCAGCGATGTCTTCGGCCCCGCGCTGGAAGCCTGGGGCGCGACCCACGGCGTGACGAAGCTCTCCACCGACGCCGGGGCTATCATCAACGACCCGGACATCGACATCATCGACATCTGCACGCCCAATATGTACCACGCACCCCTGGCGATTGCCGCGCTGGAAGCGGGCAAGCACGTCATCTGTGAGAAGCCCCTGGCCCCCACGCCGGGCGACATCCGCAAAATGATTGCGGCCCGGGATGCTTCGGGCAAGACGCTGATGACGGCCCAGCACTTCCGCTTCAAAGGCAGTTCTAAGGCGCTGAAGGCGGAGATCGACAGCGGCAGTCTGGGCGACATCTACCACGCCCGCAGTCTGATGTTGCGCCGGGGCTGGATTCCGGCCCGGCCTGGATTCATCTACAAAAAGAACAGCGGTGGTGGCCCCACCATCGACATCGGCGTCCACATTCTGGACTTGACCCTCTGGCTGATGGGCAACCCCAAGCCGATTTCTGTCTCCGGTGTGGCCCGCGCACCCCTGGCCCATCACGCCGGCGCGTTCAGCCAGTGGGGGCTGGTGGATGTGCCGACGGACACGGATGTGGAGGATTTCGCGGCGGCCTTTGTGCGCTTCGAGAACGGCGCGACGCTGATTTTGGAGGTGAGCTGGCTGCTCCATCACGACACACCGGGCGAGGATATGCAGATGTGGCTCTACGGCACAGAAGGGGGCAGCCATTGGCCCGAGTGCAAAATTATGAGCACCAACTACGCCACGAAGCAGTTCTATAACAAGACCCTGCAATTGACCGCGGATACGATGGAACCCCACGCGCTGGAATGTGTGGAGTTTGCCAAAGCGGTGGCCGCGGGCGCGCCCTCGCCCGTGCCCGCCGAGCAGTCTATGCAGGTGATGGCGATTCTGGACGGCATCTACCGCAGCCAGGAACGGGGTGGGGAAGTAAAGTTGGATTTGTAAAGGCGGGAAGATCAACGCTGAGACGGGCTGTGGGTTTTCGCCCGGCAGAGGCGTGAAACGGGAAACGTGAGATCGTTCAGTGATCTCACGTTTCCCGTTTCACGCCTCTGGTATTCCATTCGGTTGTCGGCTACGACGTCGTGTGTACCCGAATCCGGAAGGTCTGTCTCACATTTTGACAAGATACGAGCGCTACACATACAATCCCTGTATGTACGGGTCGGTGGCGGAATGGCAGACGCAACGGACTTAGAGAAATGAGCACCGGAGATGGAAACACTCCGAGTGAATTCGGTCAAATTCGGGGAACTCTTCGATACTTTCATGAGAATCCCGAGCCAAGCTTTTTGTTGATTGCAACGAAAATCAGAACGCAGAAACCACAGAAACCGCAGATTTTCGCAGATTTTATCCGTGCAAATCCGTGTTCATCCGTGTCAATCCGTGTCCTTATTTTTAGGTTGACAAGAAGAAGGTGTAGAGACTTGACGGCCGAGACCTACGGCGGACAGCCAGGGTCAAGAGAAAGTCCAGACCACAAACTCTCGGTACGTTTCCGATGAGGTGGCGAAAGCCATAGTGGTACGAAAATCCGTCGGGGAAACCCGTGTGGGTTCGACTCCCACCCGACCTACCAGAAGGATGAGAACGAAAAAGAGGGCTGGGGTATCAGATACCCCAGCCCTCTTTTTCGTGGCTCAACAGGAATTCAGGGGTTAACCCGCTTGATTTCGATACGGCTGGAAACAGCCCCAGCCTACTCAATCAGCACTGATCCGAACGCTCTATTCCTGACCCCCTGAGTTCCCCAGGAATTTTTTCCGTTGCGTGGCTATCTGTCCAGCATAGGCAGCCACAGTCTATTGATTGTAGAGGAAAGGAAGCCGCCGGAGACTTTGTAACTGGTGCTACGTGCGATGTCGGTGGTCGGTTGACCGATGACGGATGTGACGGCGAAGCTGGCCGACCCGGCCACGCCTCCGCCGGTGATCACAAAACCCCGGGAAGAAAAGTTGATGGACGACTGCGCGGCCACGAATCCCACCGGAAGTAGCAGCAGCAGCACGAGCGCGAGGAGAAAAAGTTTGTGCTTCATCGGCTTTACGCTCCTAATCGATAGCGAGAAAGAGAGGGATAGTGCCGCTGGCTGCATCGACGGGGCCGGCCACTTTGCCGACTACAACCCCGTCTGCCATCCCCTCCGCGCTGCTTGAACGCATCATCTCGACGCTGGCCGAAATCGCCAGTTTGTCGCCGATCTGCCAGTCTGCGGCCCGCGCCAGGCTGGTCAGGTTGACCGCGGGGGCCAGCCCAGCGGTGATGATGACGAGAAAACCGTCCGGCGTAATTGTCCCCGCCACCGGCGCAAAGTCGATAATCTCGCTGCCATCTTCCAGAGCGACGGTGGCGGCTGTCACAGCGGAAGCGGCGACGCCGATGACTGCGTTGCGATTGCTGGCGTCCAATTTGGCAACAGCCAGCATCGGTTGGCCGCCTTCCGGGGATGGCACGACACCCACCATCGCCACCAGATCACCCGGCTCGATGGGCAGATTCCCCCGATTGGCCACAAGCGCCTGGCTGCGCGCCGAACGGTCGGTCACCCCATTTGTGCTGATTCCACTGGCCCCGCCAAAATAGCCATCGAACCAACCGCTGCCGCCTTGCGCATACAGCCCCCGATAGTTGTCGCTGTAGATGCGTGCCCCATAGCCAGCTTCTCCAGAGGGGTCGGTGCCCCGGGCATACAACCCTTTGCCCCCTTCAAAATAGCCGCCTTCGTTGTAAAAGTTGGAACTGTTGGAGGTATCACCCCGGCCATAGACGCCCACGCCCTGATTGCTCTGGCCGTAGACGCCGGGGGCCAGGATATTGGGATGGCTGCGGTTGCCGTTGCTATAGCCATAGACACCGATGCCATTGGTGCTGTAGAAGTAGCCGGCATAGCCCCGATTGGCGTTGCTGCCGCCGTCGAAGCCATAGATGGCATAGCCGTCTTCTGTCTGCCCATAGATGGCCCGGCCATTTACGGCCTGGCCGTAAATAGCATTGCCGGTGGTGGATTGGCTCGAAATCGCGCCCCGGTTGAAGCCAAAGGTATCGTTGTTCATCTGCACATCCAGCAGGTAATTGTTGGGGATGGCGTTGGCCGTGCCTTTGATAATCGCCCCAGGACGCAGGGTATGGGCCATCGGCACGGGTACGATCTCCTGGCGTGGCGTGAGCAATTCGCCGCTGACCGTCTGGGCCACCCAAAGCTCTTCGCCGTTGAAGATGTCGGTTGTGATGCCCAGGCGTGCGGCAAACAGCCCGCTGTTGACAACCACATTCATATCGCCGCTGTTCCAGAGCAGGCTGCCGCCCGTCTTGGCGTTGTAAATCTGGAAGCGCATTGTGAATGTGCCACTGAGCGGCGTATCATTCCCATCCGTCAGATAGCCCTGATAGGTGACCGCATCCCCAATCGTGGCGGCAGGCCCCAGAAACTCGGCCCCCACAATCCCAGGCCAATAGACACCCAATCCACCCAACACCAGCAATGCAACAGCCCCAATCAATAGCTGAGGCCAGAAACTTTTAGTTTTCATCTTTAGCTCCTTTGAACAGTTCACTCGCTGTTAGAGACCGCGGACCGCGGACCACCGACCGCTTCCTTCATCTTCATTCATTGCAGTCTGCCGTTTGCGGTCTGCCGTCTACCGATCCTGCAACTCCCATTGTAACTGACCTGTCAACCCCGGCTCGTAGGTCGGGTCCAGCAGCAGCGCGCGCTGCAATGCCTGGCGCGCGCCGTCGAAATTGTCCTGCTGGAAATAGGCCAGGGCCAGGCCCAGGTGATAATCCGGTGAATCGGGCATCCACTTCAGCGCCTGGACAAAGGCAGCCTGGGCCGCGGCGGGGTTCTCCTCCTGCAAATAGGCCCAGCCCAGAATGCCAAAGGCCGTTCCGTCCGTGGCGTCGAGATCAACCGCCCGTTGAGCCAGCCGCAACCCATCGGCCCAATTCCCGGCGCGCAGGGCAAAGTCGGCGTACTGGCGAAAGGTCAGGCCGATTGTGGGCGCAAGGGCGATGGCCTGTTCATAGGCGGCGTAGGCCAGCCCGATGCGTTCGGGTGATTCCGTCCCATTCTGGGCATAAACTGTGGCAAGCTGGACAAAGAGCACGGGGTCGGATGGGCGCAGGGCAATCGCCCTGCGCATAGCCCGCTCGGCCTCTTCCCATTGGCCGAGTGAGGCCGCGGTCAGGGCCAGGGCTGTCTGATATTCGGCCCGCTGGGGCTGCCATTCGGTTGCGGCCGTACATTCGGCCAGGGCGGTTTGGGGATTGCCACGACTCACCGCCAGCGTCCCGCGCCAGCTATGTGCATCCGCCAGCAGGGGGCGCAGGTTGCCCTGCCAGACAGCCCAGGCCAGAACCGCGACAATCGCGCCTGTGGCAGCAGGCTGGCCCCAACCGGGCAGGCGGAGACGCTCTGTGTGGGGGAGGTTTGGGGCGGTGGCGGCGGTGACAATTGCCAGCAGCAGCCAAAAGAGCAGAGCCGTGGCCGCCACTTCAAAGAGAAAAAAATTGCCCACAAGCTGGGCGCAGATGGCCGCCATAGCCCCGGCCAGCCAGGGCTGTGGGGGGTGCTGGTCATCAGCCATCAGCACTTTCCAGCCCTGCCCCAGGACGAAAAAGAGAAGCCCGGCCAGCAGGATCGTCGCCACTACCCCGTAGCTGAGCGACCAGTCGAGCAGCCAATTGTGGGCGCGGTCCACGACGACGCCCCGGCCCTGATAGTAGACGAGTTGTGGCGGATAGACCGACGGAAAGTGCAGGTCCAGGGTATCCGCGCCGTAGCCCAGCCAGAGGCGGGGCCAGAGCAGCCCCAGGGAGGCCCGCCAGATTGTCCAGCGGGCGGCGATGGAGCCGCCGCTGGCAATGCCCCAGCCCAATATCAGCAGCAGCCCGCCAGCCCCGGCCACAACCCCGCCCAGCCCACTCAGCCAGCGCACAGGCGCAGACCAGCGGGGCGCGCTCTGCAACCAGAGCAGCACGCCAACGCCGACGGCCGCGGCAATCCAGGCGGCCCTGGCTTGGGTCAGGACAATCACCACCACTTCCAGCAGGGCCAACGCCGCATAGCCCCAACGCGGCCACTTTTCCGGGGTCGATTGGGCGGCGCTGAGGGTGAGGGGCAGCAGCAGGGCCAGGTAGGCCCCGGTGAAGTTGGCCCTGCCCAGAGTCGCTGTCAGCGGGCTGCGGGCATCGCTGAGAAGGGGCATCGGCTGCCAGCCCCCGGCTTGGGCCAGGGCCAGCAGGCAGACAGGGAGGGCGGTCAGGATGGCTGCCTGTACAATGTGCTGGCTGCTCTGGGGGGTGATTTGGGTGGCGACAGAGGCAAAGAGGAGGAGGTAGCTTAGCTGGGTTAGTAAACCGTTGGCCCGGTCCAGTGAGCCAAAGAGGGCGGTATAGGGCGCGCTGCTGAGAAGGGTGGAGAGGGAGAGCACCAGGGCGAGAGCGACGGCGAGTTTGCGGATGGGCGGGGCGAGGGGTCGATGCTGAAAACCAGCCAGCCAACCACCCAGCCAGCGCGCAACCAGCACCCAAATCAGCGTGCGCAGCAGCCAGACTTTCGACGCCTCGAACTGCTGCTCCACCCAAAAATTCACAAAGAGTGGCGTGACCAGCACCAGCAGCAGCCAGAGCGCCTCCGAAAGTGCTGGTGTGGGAGCGCACAAAACGGGGGGTGTCACTTCTCCTGGCTTTTCGTATGGACTTCCCATCGGATGGATCCAGGAATTTCGTTATTGGCGCTCAGAATTGGCGGTCAAATAAGTTGACGATTTCGACCTTCCGGGGTAACTGTTCAGCCGCCCCACCCTGGCAGCCTGTCGGAGTAGCACAGAATAGAACGCGGATTGAGCAGAAAGTACGGAAAAAGCCGGATTTTTCTCGATTTTATCCGCGCAAATCAGCCCTTTACGTGTCATCCGCGTTCTATTTCTTCTCTCTTCGACAAGCTGCTAGCCCTCCCCATTCTAGGCAGGGAGGTGGAGCGACTCCTCCCCCAAGCTAGGAGAGATTGGGTGGGGGTGAACAGTTACGCGCGCTTGTGCCAAAATAGGGCAGCATATCCTTCTGCATCTCCGCCGGTGAACGCCAAACCGCTCTCTCGGCCAGGACATACCAGGCGCGCAGTGGACGCCCGGCATCGGGATGTTCTTGCCAAAACAGGCGCAACGCCTGGAGCGACACGATGGGCATGGCTGTATTGCAACCCCCAATAGGGAAAAATGGGATTGGGGATAGGGGACTGGGGATCGGAGACTGGGAAGGACTCCTCCAAGTCCCTAATCCCCAATCCCCAGTCTCTACTCTCTATTCCCCACTGGCATCCGCAATCGTCACAGTATACGTCCCTGTCTCGTCATCCCCGGCGCTGGAGACCTCCAGAATCAGTGTCATATCTGCGGGAATTTCCAGGTCTGTCCAGCCGGCATTCAGAGTTCCTTCTTCCAAATCGTCGTTGGCAAGAAGTTCCACGTCATCGGTGCGATAGATTGTCAGGTACATATCCATCGACTCGCTGGCCGCGGTGATGTTCAGCACATCCCCTTCCTTCACCGTCAACACATAGCGCACCCGCACGCCAGGGGTCAGTTCGCCCTCGATCTCATCCCCAACCAGAATGTCCCCGCCATTCTGAATCTCTATGGCGAGTTGCTCGTCCAGCCAGGCGATGGCGGTGTCCAGGATTACGTCGTCGTCGGTGAGCAGCGTCTCTTCGTTGACAGGCACGGCCACTGTGGGCGGCACGCCTTTGCCTTCGATGTGAATCTCCCCATTGGCGTCTACAGCCCGGCCACCGGTGTACTGGAACTGCTCGTTTTCGGGCAGCCGAATCTGCTTGACGCTGCCCCCCAGACCGGCTGTGGGGTATTGGCCCACCACCGCGGCCCGGCTGTCGATGGTCATATCGTAGGTAAAGAACTCGCAGGCGCTGTTGCAGTTGGGGCCAATCAGCACGGCCACCTCGCCGCCGTAGCGCAGCTCCTCCGCGGGCAGATAGTAGACATCCTCGCCCCGGGGGTCGAAGTAGAACTCGTCCCGGCTCTTGTCATAGCGCCCGGTGCTGCCCAGTTTGTGGGCTTCGTCGAAGAAATAGGCGGCCATCTGGTCGGCCAGGAAACCGGAGCCGCCAGCGTTCTGGCGCATATCGATAATCAGCCCCTCCACCCCATTCTCGTTCATTGTGCGCATCAGCCGCTCCCAGAGTTGGATGCTGAGCAGGTCGTTGTCCGAGAAGCTGTTGATCTTTACATAGCCGTAGTTGCTCTCTTCCAGCAGCTTATATTCTACCGGCAACTCAAAGCCTGTGCGCCCCACATTGAAGCTGGAGAAATTGAAGCTGTCCCGCTCGCCGGTCACGGCCAGTTCGACAGTCTCCTCCTCCCCCTCCTCGTTCAGGAAGGTGACGGCCACGCTCTCCACACCCACGGCAAAACGGGTAGCATAGCGCAGCTTTTGCAGCCGCTCGAAATGGCGTGTGCTGAAGGGCGCGGACCAGGCCACGGCCTCATCGATCACCGCGCTAACCGGAATGTCGTCGAAGGCCAGAATCTCTGTGCCGGGGGCAATCCCCGCCTCTGCGGCCTCGCTGCCATCTAACACAAAAGTAGCGATCACCCGTCCGTCGTCCAGCTCCCGGATGGCAACGCCGATACCGCCGGCAGTGGCAAAGCGGAAGTCATCCACCAGGAAGGGGCCGCTTACGTGGCCGTCGGGGATGGACCAGGCGAAGTCGCGCAGGGCACGCAAATAGGCTTGTGAGTCCTGATCTTCGTGGGCTTTCTCGAAGATAGGCAGAAACTCCTCCCGCTTGGCCTCCCAGTCGATGCCTTTGTATGCGGTAAAGGCGTACTCCTTCGCCAGAATGTCCACAAATTGGTTGAAGGCGTCCGGGTAGCTCTCGCCAGAGAGGTCCACCAGCGCCGTCCCTTCCGGCTCGATCAGGTCGATGACCGGGTGTTTGGAGCGGTCAAAAGTGAAAGGGTCCGTGTCCATATTGACGATTGTATAGCCCTGGGGCAGGGTCACAATCGGGTCGTCTTCTGTAAAGAGCAGGCCGTCCTCCCCAAAGCCGGAGGGAAAGCCCTGCTCGTCGTCCGGGCTGTGCAGCAGAAAGACGCCGCCGACGATCTCCCGCTCCGTATCCGCGTCCTCGCTGACCCGTGTGCTGGCATAGGCCGTAGACCAGCCGCCGCCGTAGAGGTCACGCTCCTCCAGAAAGGAATCGCCAAAGGTGTTGGTCCAATAGGCCACAGCGAAAATCTGCACACCCGGCTCCTCGGCCTCGTCCTGGTCCACATCCCGCAGGGTTCCCTGGGGTTCGATGGGCAGGGCGATGGAGTAGGAGAAGGGGGAGGTGAAGAAGTCGGAGGTAATCTGGCCCAGGGTTTGGGAGGCCAGAGGCATCAGAAAGCGCTCGTTGCGGTCTACAAAGCCGGCCTGATCTTCCAGAATGACCAGGGGCGCGGCCACACCCGAGGTAAAGAAAGGCCAGGTGTAAGCCACTTCGCCGGTGATGCTGACCGGGCCGCCCTCGTCGTTGACGATTTCGGCGGGGGGCGGTGCTTCGTCCTGGGCCAGGCTGACCGGCGTGACGGTCAACGAAGCGACCAGCGCCAGCACCAGAAGGGTTTGAAGGAATCTGAGAAATCTGCGCTGCATAGGATTCTCCTTGTGGTTGGGGATCGGGGCTGGGGACTGGGGACTGGGGACTGGGGACTGGGAAGCAGATTGTCCGATCCCCAGTCTCCAATCCCTAGTCTCTGTTCCCCAATCTCTTGCGTTCGTACTCGATTACACTGTCTAAAATTTCTTCCAACGAATGGCTAGGCGTCCAGCCGATGGCGTCGTGGATTTTGCGGATGTCGGGCACACGGCGGCGCATATCCTCGAAGCCGGGGGCGTAGGCTTCGCTGTAGGGAACGTACTCGATTTTGGAACCGGAATCCGTAGTATCGATCACAAGCCGGGCCAATTGGTTGATCGTCACCTCCCGGTTGCTGCCAATATTGTAGATTTGCCCGGCTGTCGTCTCTGGCTTATCGAGCAGGGCCAGCAACGCCTGGGTCACATCGGCCACGTGGCAGAAGCAGCGGCTCTGCTGGCCGTCGCCGTAGACTGTGATGGGCGCGCCTGTCAACCCCTGGCGCACAAAGCGGGGGACGACCATCCCGTAGCGCCCGGTCTGGCGAGGGCCGACGGTATTGAAGAAGCGGGTGATCGTCACGGGCAGGTCGTATTCCTGATAGGCGGCCAGCCCCAGAAACTCGTCCAACAGTTTGCTGGCCGCATAGCCCCAGCGGCTGCGGCTGGAGGGGCCGAGGAGCAGGTCGCCCTCCTCATTGAAGGGTATCTCCGCGCTCTTGCCGTAGACTTCGCTGGTGCTGGCGATGAGGGTGCGGCAGCGATAACGGCGGGCCGCCTTCAGCACCGCATCCGTGCCCAATACATTGGTTTCCAGGGTCTCTGTGGGCCGGGAGACCACCAACTGCACGCCCACCGCCGCGGCCAGGTGGACAATCGCATCGGCCTGGCTGGCCAGCCTGTCCAAGACCTGGCCGTTGCGCACCGTTTCGATGGCAAAGGAGAAGGCCGGGTTGCCGGTCAGAGGGGCGATGTGCTGGAAGTTGCCGGTGCTCAGATCGTCCAGCACGGCCACCGAATCGCCCCGGGCCAGCAGTGCCTGGGCCAAATGGCTGCCAATGAAACCCGCGCCGCCAGTAATCAAAACGTGCATAGGGGTTGCTCCTGGGTGGAGTAAACAGAATATCTCACTCGATTGTAGCTGCTCACCCCCACCCAACCTCCCCCACTGTGGGGGAGGAGTCGATCCACTTCCCTCCCTGGAATGGGGAGGGGTAGGGTGGGGTAGCTGCTCACCCCCACCCAACCTCCCCCAC